>OGWQ01000436.1_pt1 | contig 31829 bp, 27 predicted proteins | sample 1576091 | NCBI WGS metagenome assembly OGWQ01 (sample SAMEA3541584, study PRJEB24748) | human gut metagenome | biome: human gut; feature: human-associated habitat; material: faeces | place: China | collected 2012
TAATTAAAATATTCATTTGCCAGATTATAGCCGCCTGTGAAAGCTACTTTTCCATCGATCACTGTTATTTTTCGATGATCACGGTTGTTCAGAAATACATTCAGCCCCGGCATAAATGGATTAAATACCCGGCAGTGGATTCCGATCTGCTCCATCTTTTTTACGAAATCCGTATTAATAAATCCAATAGATCCCATATCATCATAAAATACTCGCACTTCCACGCCTGCCTGCACACGCTCCTCCAGTACTTTCTGGATCTTTTTCCAGGCCTCTGCATCTTCTATCGCATGATATTCCATAAAAATAAACTTTTCAGCCTTTGACAATGCCAATAATTGTGCTTCTAATCCCTTTACCGCCTCATCATAATAAACAATATCCGTGTTCTGGTATACGGGATAACCTGCGTTTTTCCAAATATACTCACTGATATTTCCTGCTTTGGGGATTTTGTTTTTGATATTTTCCATTTTTTCCCGATTGTCCGACAGAAGCGGCAGAAGCTTTCTGTCGATGTCCGCATATCGTTCTCGCATTCTATGGGTTCCGCCATTTAATCCGATGAGCAGATATAGTGCTACACCCATGATCGGAAACACAAGTATCAGAATGATCCATGGCATTTTCATGGAAGAGGTCTGATCGGATGCATATAGTGCCAGAACCAGAATTCCTGCCAATGTAAATCTAATTCCGGCAAATACGATCTGACTGGCAGTGTCTGCGGAATCTACATTCATCAAGCTATATCCCGTCTTGATCACCGGAATTGCACTTCCCCATAAAATGCAGCATACACAGGCAAGAAGTGCTACGATTCCTGTTCTTGTTAACGTGTTTTGTTTTTGTGACATTACTTCGTTTCTCTCTTTCTGTTTATCTCTTATTATCTTTATTGTGAATTACTCGGTAACTCAGTTACCGAGTAATTCACTAGCCCAGATTGTAAAAATTGTGTTCAAGTGTGTTCAAAACCTATAAGCAAAAAAATAAGAGAAACGCTGTGAAATCAACGTTTCTCTCACTTAAAATCATGCCGCAGACCGGAATCGAACCGGTACGGGTATCACTACCCACGGGATTTTAAGTCCATATATACCATGCGAACTTCCCGGAACGTGTTGGTATGTATTAGAATTTAAAGTCTCAAAAAATGCTGTTAAAATCGGTCTTTTCGTTCTCCGGCAGACTGAAATATCATAAAATCAGTATACTTCGAATTTCTCGGTTTGGCAAGAAAAAAATACACTAGAGGGATGTCGGAGGGATATTCCACCGTTTCCACTCTTCTTACATTAATTTAATAGAGGTAACTTTCAACCATTATACCTACTAGCAAGGCAGATTGTAAAACAGTCTGCTTTTTTTATTACGAAAGGATTTTTTATATGAATTATCAGTTAGAATTAAAACAAATTGTAGATTTTCCACGCTGCCGGATTTACCGGGAATTTATACAGACACTTATAAAAGACAGAAGCATCCGTACCAATGGAAGTTCCTGTCTTTTTTATTTTCTTATTTTATGCTCTTATGCAAATTACAGCTCATCTTATCGGAACATCGAACACCTGACTTATAAAGTTGTACCCGGAGAATGGATTTGTACTGTAAAAGAACTGCAGCATCAATTTCGTTTGAAATTTCAGCATCAGGTTATCTCCATACTGGATGTTCTCTCAGAACAGAACTTTTTGACCTACTCTCTCCATGAGAAAAATAGAATTATACAATACAAAATCAATGACTGGCCCAAGGATAATACTGCCCTTTCTTACACCTATCCTTGCAAAAAAGAAATTGGATTTTTCTTTTTTCCAATTGCAGATGTCCATAAACTTATTGGAATGGGAAAATGTTCTGAAATGGATTCTCTACTGGACCTCTGGATTCATGCCGTCTACAACGATCCATCTGTACAAGGTTCAGATTCCGGTCCCGTGGTATATTTCCGCAACCAAACTGGAAATCCATTGTTCAGCTATCAAGAACTTGCAGAACGCTGGCAACAGTCAAAATCTTCTGTGTGTCGCCTATTAAAAAAACTTGAAGATAACAATATAATTACGTTGATTTCCTATTCAGGAAAACATGGCAGTATGGTGTATCTTCGTAATTATCTGTCTGTTATGTTTAATATCAGTGATGTCATGATTGATAAGGAGGAAATTGCTATGAAGATGCAACTGCCAATACATATAGCAGAAGAAAATCCGTCTACCGAAAAAACTTCTGAATGCGTACCAGAATCTATTACCGATGAGCAAATCATTGTTTCACAAGAAGGCTCCTGCGTGCCAGAATCGCACATAAAAGCTATTATCCGTAAAGTCGCTCAAATATTGGAAATACAAGGGGTTTCTTGCTGTAGCTGCCCCAAAGCGAAGTATATATTATCTCCATTATCAGCCTGCAAGGATAGTATATATCTATATTCACTACGTATTATCTGCCCCTGGGGAAACGCTGCTTATCAATTTGAATTAAAATTAAAACCTGAAACTTGCAATGTGCCCAAGGTTCCTGCCCATACTCCGCCCTTACGGCATACCTCTCCCGATTTTTCAGAAATTCCAGAAGTTTTATTGAGAGGAGGCGATGTATAATGGCAAAGAAAAATTACTATCCTATTTCTTCTGAAGTGGAGAATAATCCTTTGTACCATGATACCTATAAGCTACTCCGGTGCTACCGTGATTCTACTTACAGTCTGATGGTTGCTGTACGGCAGGTAGAAATTCAGTTCCAACTGGAATACAACACCAGCGTAGACGAATTTCTGGACTCTATTTATGCTGCAGGAGCTGATTTGGGAGACAGTCAGATTGAAGAATGGGCCAAAAGCATTGCTCGAAGCAACAAAATGATAAAGCTGCTTCTTTCTTCTGTAGATCTGCTCCGGAAAAATCATAAACATGGGGAAGAATATTACTGGATTTTGTATTACGCCTTTCTATCCCCTCATGAGCTGAAAAACACAGAGGAAATTCTGGAAGAACTGGAAAAGCACGTTCCTAGTATCTCCTATCGGACGTACTACCGAAAGCGGCAAGCTGCCATCACTGCCCTTAGTAGTATACTATGGGGATTTTCTGCAAAAGGAACACTGGAAACTTTGAATAAATTTTTTCCAAATTAAATTGATTCATTCCGTATAGGCTCCCATTCTCTAGAATAAAAATGAGTGCCTACAAAAATTTGATTTCCCTAATTATACCTTTTACAGTGTAAGCAGTTATAAGTTCCCAAATACCACAGCTTGTTCTTTGTATATATATTTGCTATAATATAATAGTTGAGAATCAAATAATTTCTTTTCAAAATGGGTAGTTTCTCTAATCTTACCTATTATTTTAAATGGCTAACGGAGTGAAAGAATTAGATATGCCTAGAGAATTTAAGAACATAGCAGAACAATTAAAAACAATATATAATGCATTGAAAAAATGGCCATTCATGATGGGGATAACCTTTCTTATGTTTGTGCTTCTAATTTTGTCAAAATGCTTGGAAGATAATGAGTTTATTCTTTTTTTACAAGGAATAGGATTTGCTATAAGTTTGACATTCATAATAATGATTTTAATACTTGATGAACAAGGAAAACAATATTTGAAGAAAATGAGTTTTTTTGCCAGCTTATGGTTTGCATCTTGTCTGGCTCTTGCAGATTTCAATCAGTCCATTCCTAAATTAATCATTCAATTATATACTGCATTTCTTTTCATTTTTGATGCTTGTATTATTCCTGATTTTCTCTCAAGCATCGATCCACGAAGGAAAAAGAAGGAGTGTGATCCTAATGAGCTAAAAGAAAAAGTTGAGAAATTAGAAAAAGAAATTGAAGAAATCAAAAAAAAATTTGAAAAAGAGACAGACTAATAATTGATCAAGTTCTACTAAATAATCATAAAACTATAGAAGTAAAAAATCGAAACGCTATTTCTAAAAAGGACATCTTAGTTTGATGTCCTTTTTTATTTTATTCCGGAATGTTTTTTTTATATTCTGGTATATATTGACATCCGCCCGCAAGCGTGCTATGATACTTATGTTCCGGAATATTTTTTTTACATTCATTATTTTACTTTTCTCAAACCAGAAAGGAGTACAAATGAACCAAATATTACAAATTAATTTAGCATCACCCCAAAGTACAGCCTGTCAAAACTTCAAAGAAATAAGAGAAGCTGTATATAACGCATCTCTTAGACTCTACAGCAAACATGGCGTTCAAATTAAGGATGTTCAGACTGTTGGAGATCAAGTAATCATGCATGTTATGATTCCCGATGAAATAGCTTCGAACTTTCAACTAGGATATCATCTTAGAGGAGTTAGTGCATATCTTATGAAACACTATAAAGAAAAATATTCAAAATTGCTTGTTGCAAAAAAATTACTAACATACACCGTAATTCCTATGCAGACATATACTAATGAAACAGAATTGACAATGAATGAACGTTTTTCTGCAGGCATCCATTTTTTAGAATTACTAAAAAATACTGATGAAACTTCTATGGCTAAAATAAGAAGAATCTTGAAGATTTTACAGGAGGATTAACATTATGGGTACTTACCACTACCACTATAAATTGATTGCTACACCTGCCAATCCATCTATCCATATTGCAAATTACGCAAAATACTTTAATAAAATTAAGCAAGACTTTAACAGTCGAACGGTTACAAATCCAAAGAAACTTAAAGGCATAAAACTATCGAAGACTATGAATAATACAATTGAACTAGATCTTTGGTGTAAAAACAAACTTTGCCCGGGTCGTGAACTTTTAGGAATAAGACGTGTTTCCGAAGCATTAGCTGACATTGATTCTAGATTTATTATTGGTAAATCCCATGTATTAGTATCGGCTTAATAACGAGTTGAAAGTGATAGGTGATTAACACTTCACCTATCATTTTCTAATAATTGAGCGTGTCGTCAATACCTACTCGTTAAAACAGCTTTTGTATTATTTCATACAGATTGGGGATTTCCTGTAAAACTTTTTTACCTACCAACTTACCTTTCCTCATTCTATTTCGAATCATTTTTTTCTTGTTCTTCAATATTTCTTAATTCTTTCTTCCTACTCCTTAACTTCTTTTTTACTTCAAACAAACCTACACAAGCAATAATCACAGTAATAACCCCCATTCCCATACCAGAAGTAATATCCTTAATTATATTTGTCGAAGAAGATAATGCTACTCCCAATAAAACGCCATATACCATGGCTACAAAAACATCAGAAAGTATTGATTTGAACCGATGTTCGTGAAATATTTCATTATACTTATTCTTCCATCCTTGTTTTACCTTTTGCAATTCTACTTTTCCATTTGTGGCATCATCTAATAATAACGTAAAAGGTACATAAGCTCCTATCAAAACACTAATTGTTATATTTGAAATTTCTAAAGCCAATGCCAAATGATCTCGATATGCAATAAAAAAACCTGATATGCAAGCTCCTACATACGCCATAAAAATATACCTTTTTTTATTACCTATATATAAATCGTTATCTTTAAAACTGAAAGAAAAAAAGTAATCCATAACCCAGATTAATATAAGTAATAGTATTGAACATATTACAGCGCTAAATCTACACTTTATTTGTAGTGATAAATAAACATATACATACGAAGATACGAACATAAGTAATACATAAACGAGTTGCTGTACTGGACTTTTGATTTTATCCACAAATTTAAAAATCCAGTACTTTTTCATATAAACACAATAAATAAAACCTATTGCAAGTATAATAGTAACAGCATAAGATATTATAAAAGCAACCTTCATACATTTCTCCTTTGTCACGTTTACTTAATACAATCTGTATCCTTTTTGCTTCAACTGGAGTATTTATAAAATATAATTTCTACTTTCAATAAAAATCAAAATAGAAAATACACTTCTTTCTCCAAATCTTTTCTACTCTATAACTTAATGGGCATTGCTACGTCAAAATACAGAAACGAATGACTTTTCATCGCCTGTCCGATAATGTGGAAATCACATTTTGGATATAATTTGTGTATCCTAAATTTTTATTTCTACGAGGATATTAGTAAATGCTGCTACGCACTGTAGATATGGCAAGGCCCCGACAAATATCTACATAGAAATGTATTAATGGTCAAGCACAAAATATGATTTTCGAATACCGGAACTCTAGTTTGACTACTATTCTCATTTATTTTACGCTTGAGATAAATAAAAATTAAAGCTTTCTCATTTATTCTCTCCTCTAACATATTTCATTTAGATTGTAACTGTGCATTGGCAATTTCATTAATGATTCTTCTCCATGTTCCGAAAACACAACTACTGCCCCTCTTAACGAAAATTCAATTAAAACTTCCTCTATAGTATGATTCCAAACATTTTCAAACATTTCATGCAAAATAATAATGTCTGCTTCTTGAAGAAACGCCACTAATATTTCTAAACAGTATCTCTTACTTCTATCCAATCCTCTAACCACTTCATCTTTACAATCGAACAACTCCCCTAATCTTAAAAACCCTTCAATCACATAATCTTTGTTTATAATTGAACCTACATTTCTATATATATATTGAAATACTGTAACATTATCCTCCGGCTTCACGTTTTTCAGTCCAATCTCTCTTATTCTTTTTGTTTTTCCATAACATTTTATAATGTCTGTTATCTTGCGCTCTTGTTTAATATTACAATTATAAAACCCAACTATGTCTTTCGAATTTATGCGGAACAGCTTATCTTCTTTGTCATTTTTACTAATCTTTATTTCTATCATCTATTCCCTCAACTCCTATAATCAATGGCAATTCTGGCATCGTATATTTTAATAAAGCATATGCAATTCCTGACAAACCAGTCATAAAACCTGGATTGTATAATTCTGTTGGTAATACATTTTGATCATTAAGAAATTCCAGAATCTGTTCAAATCGAGAATCACAAAGGCTTCTTACCTGCTTATCATCAAAAATTTCTGCATATCTTTTTAAAATCAACAAATTTCCCATGTTTCCATGGCATAGGCAAAAACCTGCATGTAACCCATCTTCAATTAATTTATTTTTAGCAAGGCTTATGTCTTTAATAACTTGCTGAAACAATGCAGTTTCCCCTGAATTTTTTATGGCATTGTATAAGGTTAATCTGGATAGCAGGATACCCGCTGCTCCATGACACCACGCTATTGGCTGATCTCTATTCTGATCTTCCTCTGGAAATTTTCTTAAATCTGTCCAATTATTATTCTTTTCTGAGTATAAAGAATTTTCATATTCTACTAACCTAGAAAGTACTCTCAAATATTTCGCCTGTGGATATACCTCATATAATCTTGAAAACATTTCTATAAAGCCACTGTTTCCATGTGCAAAACCTGCCAATACTTCAGGAACCACCTCTGATTTCCAACCGACTTTCCCATTATCAGTAACCATATCCTCAATTAATTGTTCTGCTATTTGTATAGCTTTTTGTAGATAAGTAGGCGTTCCTGTTTTTTTATACATATTAATTAGAACCAATACTATCCCGGAATTCCCCGAAATCAAATCGAACAGACAATCTTCTGAGATAATTGTTTCCATGCAGCTTAGCCATTTGTCAAAATATAACTTATACTTAGAATCATCATATATTTCATATAAAATATTTAATGCATATAGAATCGAACCCTCACCACAAAAAACTCCTGTGTTAAATTCTGCAATACTCTTTTTTCCGTCACTTATAGTATCTATATACCGCAATATACGATTATCTAACACATCACAAATTTCATGATATTTCTTATCTTGATATATCCATTCGTACAAATGAAATACCAAATTAATCCCAACCGTGCCATCATATAATGTATTCGGTAGTGCCTGGATCATCCACTGATTTTCTTTTATTCCAAATAACTTTACACCAATCCAGTTAACATCTGTCCCATCTTCACTATAAATCGCATTTGTTCCTATTTTACATAGCAACTCTTTTGCCAATTCTTCTGCCGTTTTGAATATATTATTAGAAAGAGCCGGTTTTAACCTTTCATTCTTTATTTTCCTTGTTCCTGCATTCTCCATATTAAAAGTAATTTTTATATATTGAATCTGCTGTTCCAAATTTTTATAGGACAAGTACTGTATATTTTCCTCAATTTGCTGCAAAGCAGTCTTACTAAAGAAATTCTTTACTTCTCTACCATCCCAAGTATAAATGCTTTTTTTATTCCCACGAAAATAAAAATATGGTATATCACCGCTTAGTAAATCTTCAATCTCATGTTCAATAAGTAATTTACTATTTTCATTTTGTAAATTTCCGTTTATCAGAGAATAGAAAAATAAATTTCGTGCACCTCCATCCATCAATAATTCAGGATGATATGAACTACTCAACACAATTACATACTGCTGTGTATTTCTAATCAAATACCTTCCCTCTAACTCATTATATTGTTGTATGATTTTCAATAGTGTTTCTGTATGTTCTATTGCTCCCAAGTATGCACTCTTAAACCCTTGAATAATTTTATCCGCAAATTCAGAAGGTTGGATAAACTTTCCTTTCAGCATTGCTAAATTATGATTTCTTTTCGATACTGGATAATCATAGACAACTCTCATATTTACAGATTTCGGATTAATAATAAATGGAATTTTTATCGGAAATTTTTGTCCCTCTTCTCCACTAATAGCACTCATATTAATTCCTGCATCTCCAGCATTATTCCAAGAATAAAAAGGCAGTATTCCAGAATATAACACCGATTTTCTTAAAAGATTAGAGACTTTCTCTGTTGCACTTTTTCCATTATCACCTTCTATACTTCCTATAAATGTCTCTGCGTCAATAATTACCGGATATTCATTACATGCAATGAGATTTTCAAAATGAATATCTCCCCCTTCTAAAAGATAGTTTATAAACAAGATAACTCCTATTCTTTGATAATATCTTGAAAGTTCTTCTGTGGACTCACAATCTTTTTGTGTTACAATCTCACACCAGCCATATTTTCCTTTATCAAGAATACAGTACTCATAACTTCCCAAATTACATATTTTATAGAAATAATTGGTTATTTCTTGTAGCTTAATCTCGTTTTGCAAACATCGTGGTTTATACAAAATCTTTTCTCCCGATACAAATTCCACACAAAATACTCTTCTGCCGTTTTTATGAGAATCAGAAAAATCTGTCGATAGATGCTCTACAATAAAAGCGCTTTCAGCAATATTAAATTCTCTCATTATTTCATTTGCGTCTGTATCAATTCGTTCTATTACTTCTTTGTAAATATCTATTGTATTTTGTATGATTTCATTTATCCTTCTTTCCAATACTGAGTAAAGTGAAAAAAAATCATTCAAATATTGTTTATCTTTTAAAAAATGGTCAATGTAATACTGGTATTGTTCAAATTCATTTCCCTCTAACAATCCTTCTTGGCCACATATATACATTTCATAAATCAAAGTTCTTATACAGAGATTATTAAGTAAATTAAATAAGGATTTTTGAAAATCAACTAAAATTGATTCTTTAATATATCTTTTTTGAGTTACCGTTTCCCTAAGCTGTTTATTAGCTACTTGCACAAAAGGATCATAAAACGCTCCAAAAATCATTTCATCACACTCATGCCTACACATCTCTCTTTTTGAGGACATTTCCACAAAATTTTGGTGCTGACACTTCTCATGACTGCTAAAGGAACAATTGTTTAGAAAACCAAAAAAATACTCAAGGTGGTTTTTCTTTACATACTGTAAACCTTCCTCCTTCAGTATTTTTTTCCAATACTCCAAAGATTCCATATTTATTTCAGACGGGTTAACATTATATACACGTTCAGATAAATAACTAGATTTTTTCATTATATTTTCCTTCCTATAAATTTTGACCCTAGTTCTAAAATCAACTTTAATTAGTTAGCAACAAGCGAGTGTAAAAATACTTCCGCATTCAACAGAAATTGTGCAAAACATACCTGAAGATGCTAAACTATCAACTTTATTACTTGTCAAATCTGCTGCTTCTAATTCTGTCAAAAGATTTCCAGCCGGATTGTTATATTTCATATTTGTTCTGTCAAATTTTCTCATAATATCTACCATCCTTTCTTTAGAACTAGGGTCTTTTGATACCTAAGTATCTTGATTTCATTATAGTCCTTCTCAAAAATTAGTCTTTATTTTTTGTATAAATTGACATTTTTTCTTCCTAATTGGTTTTCTACATTCCTTATTTTTTCCTAAGTATGTCTCAACTTGGCACACTTCTGCGATTGAAGGGTAATTTTACCCATGTTACAATAGGTATTGCTTATAGTATTCCTATTTTTTCCAGCACCTTAATCGGTGCTTTTTTTGTACCTGTAAACCTTTCGCTGACAGTAGCCAATACTTACACAGTACGTACAGTGTACTTCCCCTAAAATAAAACGTATTCTGTACGTACAGCGTAAGTAAAACTTCCTATTTTAATATGAAGGGAAATAACCATGAAAACAAGAAATGAAATCTATCAAAGGGAAGGGGCTCAACTGCTCCGGTTCATCACAACTTACCACACACTGCAGTATGAACAGGTTTTGAGGCTCTTTCCCAAAAACAGAGATTCCATCAAATCTCTGATTACCAGCCTGGTAAAACAAAAACGAATTGTCCTTGATAAAGAAAATGGTATTCTCTGCGACAGTCAAGAGTCTGCAAACACCCCTGATTATGGCATGATTGCCTCTTTCTGGGTGCTTTTGGACTTCAAAAAAGCTATTGTATACCATACTGACGGTGAATTTCCGGTAAAACTGAACTTTTTCTCTAAAGATGAGTGGTATGAAGTCCTCTATGTTCCCCAGGAACAGGAATATCTTATCAACCATGTTATGGTAAGCCAGCCAAAGAACGATGCGAAGCGTCTGGTTGTATTGGAAAAAGAAGAACAGGCTGCAAAACTTCACATTAAAGGTGTAATTGCCTTCTGCCTTGTGGATTCTACTACCGGATCTGTCAGCTATTATGCAAAGAAATGAGGTATGTATGAACACCAAAACTGTTTTTGACCGTTTACAGAGCATTGATGATGAAGTCCAGAAACTTCACAACACTATTTTTGCATTGAAAACAACAGATATTCAAGCGTATGCAGATAAATACGAAGAGCTGAGTATCAGTGCTGCCCTACGCTCTGAAAGGATCGCCTGTCAGCTCAGAAATCTGGTATATACCACAACTGATACTGGAAAGGCAGACTATCTGAAACAGGCCGCTGCTGTGCAGGGAATCAAAATTTCTTTTTCACATAGTGTTCTTTCCATTACCATGCCAGGGTTGCTGCCCAAACGTAAATTGCGAACCAACACCGCTTTTCTACATGAGCCATTAAACCTTGCCTTGCAGACTTATGTCACAGAACACTCCATTCCATTATATAAGAGATGTGTTGTCTGTTTCAGTCAAATTTATGACCAGAACCTTTCTTTACAGCGAATACGTGATTACGATAATTTGGAGTTCAAACAGATTTTAGATACTATCGCTTCCTATGTTCTGGTTGATGATACAGGACTCTTTTGCGACTCCTACCACACTACGGAACTGGGAAATTATGATCACACCGTTATCTTTGTAATGGAACCGGAAATCTTTCCTAGCTGGCTGAAAAGTAGAAAATCGTCTATCAAAACCATATCGGAAATTTCCTGATATTTTTCTTACTTTTTCCGATATGGGTAATTTCTCTGCAAAGAAGCCATGTTCTTTGCATTTTTTATGCTTAATACCGCCCTTGCTTTACCCAAGTATAGGCTATCATAGGTAAAAAATCGAACCGAGGTGATGCTTATTTGATAAAATCCGACTCTATAAAATATCAGCTTCTAGAACTGGTTGGACTATGTGGGGAATTCCCTTCCGGACAGCTTAACAGATTGATTGAGAGTGATTCCTATGCAGAGAAGGTGGTTACAGATTTAAAGCAGAGTAAGCTTATAAGGACACACTATAAAGATGGACTACGGGGTTATCGCCTTACAAAACATGCAAAAGAACTGCTGCTTTCTCAAAATCCCTGTCGTTTTCAAAACTATTTAACCGGAAATACAGAAACCAACCTCATACGTAGTGAATTGCCAAGACGGCTGCGCCTACATCAAAAAGCAGAAACCTATCTGACGCTTTCTCATGCCGGAATCCCATTCTTTCCAGATGAAAAGCCACTGCTTTTCTCTGAGTACAGCGAAGCGGTTACGTTTCCTATGCGAAGCCTTCCTCTGTTTTACTCTTCCAGGGAAATAAAAAATCTTGGAGCAGTCACTACCAAAATCAAAAATTCACGTAGTATGGGCATCCTGATGGCTCCCCACTGTGTCTATGCTGTTTATAATACCGGAAACACACTTTTAAAATGGGAATACAAAACGGAAGTCCGGCTCAATGCTTTTTTGCAGCATTATCTTCAGGGACTGCCTTACCATGGGCCACCTACCGTTTATGCCATCATGACCGGCAGTGATATGGATATAGCTTTCCGGATCCTTACCAGTACCGGAGGATACAAAAAAACTCTGTTCATGCTGGATACTGCGTATGAACACTTCTATTTTCTGCCCAATAACAGCTACGGAGAATACCTGCTCCGTTTATTGGTACAGCCCCAGTGTATGATGCAGCTCAATCAGCTACTACTATCCGACTGTTTTCCCCAGCGTGAGGATCTGCCAATTGAACATGATGGAATAGATAGCCAAGAAAAGCCAATTCTGCTTGCGTATGATTTTGACATGCAGCGTATTAACCGCTTCAATACTGGATTAAATGTATATGGGCTATCCGGGAACCTGATTTGCTTTGACTTTCAACTCCCCTGCCTAAAAAAATATCTGACCGCAGATATACACTTCTCCAGCATTGATTTTCAAAAGTTTAAAAGGAGGTTTTTCAATGAACCGTAAATGGTGGAAGTTTCTGTTTTTGCTTCCCATAAGCGTCTGCACTCTGTATGCCGGAGGATACGCAGCACAATTTATTAAAAACTATCAGGAATGGACTTCTGCCGGGAACTTTGCCGGCAATGGGACCTATCCGCAAGCAGCTTCTTTACACCCGCTGGTCTGCTTTCATACTGCCCTTACCGATTTCCCATACAATTTGTATGGGATTTTTCTTTGCCTGGTTCTCTTTGGGCTTCTTACTTTTTTACTCATGCGTATGGGATATGACAGAAACGGAGAAATCAGTGACCATGACCGGAACTTAAATTACTCTACAAAAGGAACCTACGGTACATCCGGATTCATGACTCCGGATGAAATGATGAAAGTTTTGGAACTGACCGGAGATGTAAAGAAAAATAAAGGAACCATTTTAGGCAAATTGAATGGCAAAGCCGTATGTCTTCCATATCAGACACGAATGAATAAGAATATCGCCGTGTATGGTGCCAGCGGTTCCATGAAATCCAGGGCATTTGCCAGGAATATGATTTTCCAGTGTGTTGCCAGAGGGGAAAGTTTAATCATTACCGATCCCAAAAGCGAACTCTATGAAAGCATGTCTGCTTATCTGGAAAACGAGGGCTATGTAGTAAAAGCATTTAATCTGGTCAATCCGGAAAACTCGGATAGTTGGAATTGTCTGGGGGAAATCAATGGACAGGAAACGATGGCTCAGGTATTTGCAGATGTCATTATCCAGAATACAGGTTCCGGAAAAGGAGATCATTTCTGGGATAATGCGGAGATGAACCTGCTGAAAGCCCTGGTTCTCTATGTAGATCAGGGATTTCCGCCGGAAGCCAGAAATATCGGACAGGTTTATAAGCTGCTGACTATGAGTTCTGAAAAGGAGCTGAACAGTCTTTTTGATCTGCTCCCAGTGTCTCATCCAGCAAAAGTCCCTTACTGCATCTACAAACAGGCCAGTGATACCGTGCGAAGCGGAGTTATTATCGGATTGGGTGCCAGACTTCAGGTATTTCAGAATAAACTCATTCGACAGATTACCTCTTATGATGAGATTGATCTGACACTTCCAGGAAAACAAAAATGTGCTTACTTTTGCATTACCTCAGACCAGGACAGCACCTTCGATTTTTTATCTTCCCTGTTTATGACCTTCATCTTCATCAAACTGGTCCGTTATGCAGATAAGTATGGAGAAGAAGGAAAACTGCCTGTTGCTGTACATATACTGGCTGATGAGCTTGCCAACACCGGAGCTATTTTGGAATTGAATAAGAAGATCAGTGTAATCCGAAGCCGGAATCTCAGCATTTCCTGCATCTTTCAGAATTTACCCCAGATGCAGAACCGTTATCCATATAACCAATGGCAGGAAATTATCGGCAACTGTGACACACAGCTCTTTTTGGGCTGCACAGATGAAGTTACTGCTACCTTTATCAGTAACCGCAGCGGCGATGTAACCGTAGGGGTTAGCAGCGAAGCCAAGCAACTCAATAGTTGGCGGGTATCCGACTATACACCGGAATACCGGCAGACAAAATCTATCGGCAAGCGGAAACTCTTAACACCAGATGAAATCCTGCGGCTCCCACTTGATACTGCTTTGGTTATCCTACGTGGGCAAAAAGTGCTAAAAGTAGAAAAGTATGATTATACCCTGCATCCGGATGCTAAAAAGCTGACACCAAGAAAGGCATCGGAACACATACCTGAATGGCGCAAAAATGGAGGTTCAGAAGAAACAGATTATCGGCCACAGCCCTCATCCGGATCAGTCAGAAGGAAACACCGTTCCTCCTCTGCAGCCATGGCAAAAACGAAGCCACATTTTACATCCGAACCCGTTTATCAGGAACCTGCTCCCGATGATTTTATGGAGGATTTCCTTCAGGAAAATTTTATAGAAGATTCCCCCGACTCCGGCATGGTTCCTTTAGATAAAGATTCCATCATGTCATAACACAATTTGAAAGGAGATAACATTTATGGCAAACGAAACAATGAACCTTAATGCACCTATTTTAACCCTTGACTCTGATACGATATTAGAAACTGCTCAATCAAAAGCGGATTTAATCTGGCATGACATCCAAAATGCCTATCGTACCCGGAAAATTCTCACCGGCATTCTGGGAGGTATTGAAAAGACCGAAGCCGGCAGCTTAATAGCAATTATTTACTATAAGGATTACCGGGCTGTCATCCCTATCTCGGAAATGATGATCAATCTGATCCAGGATGAAACCCATGATTACGGAGATCTCTCTCTTAGACAGAACAAAGTCCTTAACAATATGCTTGGTTGTGAAATCGACTTTGTGATCAAAGGTCTGGATACCAAATCCAGAAGCATTGTTGCCAGCCGGAAAGATGCTATGCTGAAGAAACGCCAGATTTTCTATTTTGATCAGGACTCTTCCGGACAGACTAAAATCCATGAAGACCGTATTGTGCAGGCCAGAGTCATTGCCGTTGCTGAAAAAGTAGTCCGGGCAGAAATCTTTGGTGTAGAAACTTCCATCCTTGCAAGAGATCTGTCTTTTGACTGGCTGGGTGATGCCAGGGAACGGTTCCAGGTAGGGGAACATATTCTGGTTCGTATTTTATCTATCCAGGGAGATTCCCCTGAAACGCTCTCCATCCATGCAGATGTGAAAAGCGTGGAAGGCAACACCAGCAAAGAAAATCTGAAAAATTGTCGGGTACAAGGAAAATATGCCGGCACTGTGGAAGACATCCACAAAGGAACTGTTTTCGTCCGGTTAGAACTGGGTGTCAACGCCATTGCTCACAGTTGCTACGACAGCCGCACCGTTGGAAAGAAAGATAGGGTGTCCTTTGTTGTGACACATATTGATGAAGAACGGAATGTTGCTGTTGGCATCATTACACGAATTATTAAACAGAATTTATAATCCAGGCATAACACCTCTTATGAACAAGAACATAGCACTTTCAAAATCTTACTTTGATGGTGCTATGTTCTCATATAAACTTATTTTCATTCGATATATACTTCATTTCTTTATCCAAACTCAAAAGGAATTTGACAACTTTCTCTATCTCTGATAGAATGAAAATAGAAAAAGGCACTACCGATAAGCGGTTAGTCCAAAGATATATGTATACTTTTTAAAAAGTAACCGTTTCCTTGGCCGGGGCGGTTACTTTTTTGTATGATCTATGTATGCAATCAAAATCGATACTACGATACCAAGTATCATCAGTACGATGGAGAGCAGTTCAAAATCAGTCATAAAGTTTGCCCTCCTTTCCCAGATTTCCCATAAAGGATTTCTATGTAATCAGAGGGTCCAGTCCCTCTGTTGAAGGACTAACCGCCTACCGTTTTCAAGTAGTGCCCATAGTTATTTTACCAGAATTGTTCTGTTCTGACAAGGTATAGTATTTTTATCAATCCCAAAACAAAATATCACAAAGATACATCCATTATAAGCATCTCCATATTTAACATAAATGGGAAAATTTCTTTCATTTCCATAGGCAACGAAGCTACCAAAGAACGATTCCAAGTAGGGGAACATATTCTGGTCCGGATTTTAGACATCCAAGGAGACTCCCCGGAAACGCTCTCCATCCATGCCGATGTAAAAAGTGTAGACGGCAACACCAGCAAAGAAAACCTGAAAAATTGCCGGGTACAGGGAAAATATGCCGGAACGGTGGAAGACATCCACAAAGGCACTGTTTTTGTCCGGCTAGAACTGGGTGTTAACGCCATTGCACACAGTTGCTACGACGGCCGCACCGTTGGTAAAAAAGATAAAGTATCCTTTGTTGTAACACATATTGACGAAGAACGAAATGTTGCAGTGGGGATTATCACTCGGATTATTAAGCAAAACTTATAGTCTATCACCAGAATTTTATTAAAAAGGGAAAGAAATGTAGCCCTCAAATTTGAGAGCTCACGTTTCTTCCCCCTGATCCCCAATATGTTGTTCTACATCTCTTATGTAGAACCTACACTATGCTTTTTGCAAAATCACTTAATTCAATCTGATATTCATTTGCTATTTTTAAAAGTTCCTCGATTCTTTTGCTACCTATCTGTTTTAAATACATAATTATATTTCTTTGGTTTTCAAACAATATTTTTTCTATTTTACATTCTGCTGCGTTAGGTTGATTTAAAAAACCAGACAAACTATAATTCATAAATCCACATTGCCCCCCTATACACAATTCCGCAATATTGCACTTTAAACACGGCGAAGGATTTTTAACACTATTTCTAATTTGTTTCCATAATTTTTCATGATCAATCCCCTCCCAAATATTACCTATTTCCCAAAGATTATTTCCAACTACGTATGTACAAGGATATATTTTCCCTTTGCAATCCACTACAAAATGTCCATTTGATCCTGCATTACAATAACATTGAGTCCTTTTAGTTATATGAGGAATAATTTTATCATCCAAAATGTTAATAAAAAGTTCTTCATCCTTTTCATATTCTTTATAGAACTCTACGATTTTTTTCATTTCTCTACTTAATATATCAATCTCTCTTTCCTCCCACGTTGAAAAAAAATCAAATCCAATATCATATCTTTTGATTCCTTGTTCGTAAAAATATTTAATATTCTCGTAAAAAAACTGAATATTATTAGCAGTTACAGTCATTCTTACACTACATGCTATTTTAGCATACAACATCTTTAATATATTTCTTATAATTTCTGTATGCATAGATAATGTACATCCATCTCTGTTAATCTTCTGAGTCTTATAATTGCCATCTATGCTAACAGATACTCTAAATCCATACCTTTGAAAAATAGATATAATTTCATCATTCAATAAAGTCCCATTTGTAGTAATTGAATACTTGAAACGATCAATATAATGAAAATATTCTTTCGAAATATATTCTATTATCTCGGGAATAAGTTTATAATTTAGTAATGGTTCTCCACCTAAAAACGTCACATATAACTCTTCATTCTCGTCTAAATTGCTGATAAGAAATTTGATTGCACTTTTCGCTGTTTTACTGTCCATAATTATAGACTTTTTTTCTTTTCCTTGATAACAGTACTTGCATTTCAAATTGCACCCCTGTGCCATATATAATGTACATTCCATTGTCTTCTCCTCACTTACCAAAAACTTCTAAAAGTAGCTCTTTTTTATCTTGGTACAATTTCTTTGCAAACTGCTCCATTATACATAGCGTGTCTATGGGTTTGTTAATCGTACCATTTTTGTTTAAATTTTCCATAATACATGAATTAATCCTACATTTTTCGTTCATATAACAAACCTTACATTTTTCATTATCTATTTCATTAAGATTCATCAAAAAACGAATTCTCCCATAGTTTACTTTTCCCCTAACGTTTCCTAAAGAAACTTCATTTGTGGTATTAGATCCACAAGGGAATATTTCCCCATCTACACGAATATATGATGCAACTATCCCCGCACCACAGCTATAAAATCTTTGTTTGTTATACATCAATGATTCGGCGTGATTAATAAAACGCCAATAAAAGCCTTCCCCTTTTATGTATTTTTCAATAAAATAATCAAAAATTTTACATATTTCTTTTTGTATAGTTTCTAACTCCTCTTGTGTCCACTCAGGGAACAAATCAATACAACTATCAATATAATGCAAATCGAGTTTTTCTACTATATGATAAACAGAATCAAAATAATGTTTATAATTGTTTTTAGTAACAACATTCGTAACTCTAACCAATCTACTGGCTCGTTTTTCAAAGTCTTTCACAAATGATAGTTGTTTGATCAATACTCCGTACGATCCTTTCCCTGATTGATAAATTCTATTTATATCGTTTACCTTTTCATTTCCATCAATGCTGATTTTTAAATTAAAAGATTCCGAAATAAAAAAATCAACGATTTCTTTATTTAATAATAATCCATTTGTTGTTATCATAAATGAAACTTCTATATTATAATTCAATGCTTTCAATTTTGCATAATCAACTGCTTTTTTTATGAGTTCAAAATTGATTAATGGTTCACCACCAATAAAATCTATATCTAATTTTTTATCATTATGATTTACAGCATTTTTAATTCCGAAATCTATTGCAGAAAATAATACTTCTTCACTCATCTCCTCTCCATTCTTCTCCTGCAGATAACAATAGTTACATCTCAAATTACATTTTTGATTGATCTCTAACGTCAATGAATACATTTTTTCCTCCTAAAATAAAACTGAATTAAAATGCTTTTTTGTCTCTCTACATATTTCTATGCGTTCAGTCAAATTAAAATAATTTCCATACATAATTACTTTGTCAAAATAATCGCTTAATGATAAAATAAAATTTTTAATGTTTCGCTTCTCTTGTTGAAATTCACACAAAAATCCATCTATGATAAGCACCCTTTCTAATGAATGTAAATTATCTTCTAATATTTTTTTAGGAATATATAAGCTATTAATGTCATTGTATTTTACAATTTCTGAAGGTTTGAAATAATCCAACATATCGACCTCCAAATATGGAGCTTTACCCTGGAAAATATATGTGCTTTTACATCCTACTTTTAAGTCTATTTCCCCATATATCTTACTCCCAAATTCATTTCTAACCTCTATTAAATATAACAAAAATTCATCTACATTATTAGTCTTATTTCCACAATTTCTAAATAAGTAATTGCCAAAAACCCCGACAACCCAAGGACATAAAAAACTATTTCCTTTATATGTTCCTAATATTCCATTAGCAATTAAAGAGATAATATTTCTCTTAAATAATATCGTTTTTTCTTTTATGTTTACGGAATATATATCTTCTTGATAAGGATCACAACCTATTTCTACAATACCGTTTATATCTGCTGGAAAACTTGCACCTCCTTTATTACTCTTTGCAGCAAAAATTATAGTTCCCTTTTGAAGTATCCGATTACATATATTCTGTAGTCTAATTTTTGTCTCAAATTCTAAAGTCTCACACCCTAAACTGATATTAACAATATGAAATTTTTGTTTTTCTACATACTCTAATGCCTTCATGAGGTTATCCATTTTACATCTATTAGATTTATTTAAAATTTCTATACATGTAATCTCTGCCTCTGGACATTCATCTATTATTTTTGAAGTTACAATCGTACCATGTGTATTACCTTTAGGCACTTTTTCACACAGAAAACTTTTTCTTTTCACATTTTTGTTTAATAAGTTTGTATTAACATACCCATCTATCACTGCTATTTTTATTCTTTCATAATCTTTATGCAACCTCATTTTACCTCTTTATCTTTAATTGTATAAAGAACATCTGCCAAGTTCAAATCCTCTAAATCATGTGAAATTATAATAACTATTTTATCTTTTTTCATCTGCTTAAGAAAATTATGCAATATTTTTTTTCTTGATTTATCCAGTCCATTGGTTCCTTCATCGAAAATAAAAACATCGTAACTCTTTGAAAACGCCCGCAATGCATCAATCCTTTTTTTTTGTCCACCGGATATATTTCCCGCATTTTTAGTTAACATAAATTCAAATCCGCCAGAAAAACTTTGAATATCTTCATAAATATCTAATCGTTTGCTTAACTCAACTATATTTTCTTTGGTACTGTATTTATCTATTATTATGTTTTCCCATAATGTATCTTCATAAAAAGAAGGCTCCTGGCTCATTACAGAAAATCTAGATCTATACATATTTAAATCATACTTTATTATATTCGTATCATTGCACTGAACCTCTCCATCGGTACATTCATATAGCCTAAGCAACAATTTCGTAATTGTTGTTTTTCCACACCCACTTGGACCACATATTGCATAAATTTTACCTCTTTCTAGCGAGAAATTCAAATTCTGTAATATCATCTCCTTACCATATCCAAAACTTACATTATGAAATTTTAATGTTTTTATATGTTCTACTATTTCTCCTTGATATTCTTCCTCATCAATTTTTAAAAAGTTTTCCATTCTATCTATAGCTGCCATTGTCCTTTTTAATGAACCATTATACTCGGAAAAAAATGACAATGGTGTTAGTAACATTCCTTGATAACTAATAATAACTGTCAATTGCCCAATAGTCATATTACCTTTCATAATTTCTAATCCGCATACAAACCACATAATTCCCGATGATATATATAACACCATCATAGAAAAATTGGTATTCATACTAAATAATACTTTTATTTTTATTGATGATTTAAAGAATTTACTATACGTAATATTGAATTTACTTTCTATTTTTTTATATAGAACATATATTTTAGTTAAAAATACATTAGAAAAATAATCTGAAAAAGCACCAATTGTTTCCGCATTATTCCTCATATTTTCCTCTGCAGATTCATTTATCATCTTTCCAAACTTTCGATTAATAGCAATATATAAGGCAATCATTAGTAAGGAGGCAACCAGTACTTTTATATTCGTAAAGATAATAAAAACACTGCAATAGATCAAAACCAAAAGATTTGGTAAAATATTAGTAAATTGCTCCCCAAAATGTTCTTGTATAATCTCTATTTCTTTACTATACTTAGCCATTATCTGACCATTATCAATTTTTCCTACTTCACAATATTTCATATTGTTTATTTTTTTTAATAATAAAACTCTACTTTTTTTAATAAAACTTTCATCTAAAATTGCTATAAAATAATCCCTGCCTATTCCCGTAGCACACATTGTAATATACCCTACAATCATCAAGATAGAATACTTAGTCAATAAGTTAAACTTATCCAAAGATAAAGCCTGGTCAACAATTGCCGAAAAAGTTAACGGTACTAGCAAAGAAATTATACTTTTTAAAATAGAAAAAAATATTCCTCCTATAAAAGACCATTTATTAGATAAAATATATTTTTGAACATATAATAAATATTTCTTACACATAATACTTTCCCCTAGTAATATACAAAAGGGAGATTCAGGATATTATCCCAATCTCCCTTGGTTAGTTGCAACTCTTAACTATTGTAAGAGAATGCATGTGCAGGCATTGGCCAGATGCAATCATTCAAACATTTTTTAGCAGATGTATCGCATACTGAATAGCCTTCCACTTCTTCTTTTTCAGGTAAAGTCTCAACAACTTTTGTTTCCTCTTCTTTACGCATTATGGTTTCCCCCTTTCTTAAAATATTTCTCCTATTTGAAGATGTCCTTATGTTACCAGAATCCTCACCTGATTTGCATATTTTATGCGTAAATTACACTTTTTCTTTTCTATTTGGATTATGAAATAATAATTTAACTCCTATTATTCCAGTACCTAATAAAGCAAATGCTCCACTTACTATCAGATATACTAAAATAGTGAAAATCGGGATTCTATATGTCATATACGAAAAGCCACTATTCATCATCATAGTGCAAATGACTTTACTAATTAATATGCCAATTAAACATACCAAAATTAAACTCTTTAATACAATAATCATACCTTCCCACATTAACATCTGCTTCAACTGATGTATTGTCATACCTACCATTTGCATTGTTTTAAATTCTTTCTTTCTAACCACTATATTTGTCAACAATGTATTAAGTAGATTTACAATAGCAAATACTGCTAAAAAGGCTAAAATCACGTAAATAATAATTTTGAATGAAAACATAAACATTTCATTCTGCTCAATAACATCTTCCAGACTTTCCACTCTTATTTTATCTTCTACTGCTGTACATACAGTTGATATCCTCTGATCAACGATTTCATCTTCAGTAGTTTTAATAAAGACGGTATCATTTGTATTGGTATTTACTACTGACTGCATATTATTATCCGGCATCATTAGCATATCAAATTTTTCTTTTGCACTTTTATCTTCATCTAGTATACCCACTACATTTAGTCGGATTTTTTCTTTATTTCCACCATCATATACATAAATATCAAGAGAATCCCCACATTTAGCTCTTATTCCAAAAGTTTTCTCGAATTGCTCAGGTCTTCCAATAATAATATCATTTTTATCTTCATCATAAGCAGGAAGTTCTCCTTCTATTAAACACTTTTCTAATCTCTTGTAATCTCTTTTGGAAAAACTAACTATTGCCCCTGAAGATTCTTCCTCACTTTTCTCGATAGAAAATGGTAAGTACATTTGTATCCATATATCCTGAACCCCCTCTATTTCTTTTAAATCAGAAATCAAATCATCAGTTAAAGGGTTATTTAATTGTACTTTTTCTAATGGCATTTCACGTAACAGATTCTCATTTATCGTTATGTGATAATTCTCATATAAAAAATTTTGCTTCGACATGGCTTTTGCATCTAATGCATTTAAAATACTTGAGCATACAATAACCATAGTTCCGCATAAAACAAGTAAACTAATCGTTAAATTAACTTTTCTCTTATAGCGATCAATATATAATGTTGCCATTGCTCTAGGGGTGATATGTTTTTTCTTCTTTCGCTCCTTTATTTTCTCAATACCATTAAATTTACTGGACTCAATTATTGAAATTGACTTAATTATTTTTAGTGGCCTTCTTTCTGCCATCAATACCATTATCACCATCAAAACACTAACCATTGCCATTATAATTATATATGTCAGCAAAGAAAATGCTTCTGGAATCACTAAGTATCCGATTACTCCTCCGATAGCCCCTCCTAATGGAACACCAACTGCTAGTAATTTAAGAAATTTATGATTAGTAATATATCTAACCTGCTTATTGGTAACGCCAACAAGTCTCAACTGCCCATATTCTTTCACATTGTTTACAACAGAAATAAAGAAGATGCAATATATAGTTAGATATGCCAGCGTCAATATAATAAGGCTCATTCCAATTGCTGCTAATTTATAAATCCACCCTTTCCCTTTGGCGTTTAGATAATCCTCATTAACAGTAAATTGATTATCCAAATTATATTTTTCTGCTAATTGTTGAAGTTCTCTAGACACTTCTTTTTTTTCTATAGAATCCATGGACAAATACAAAGTTTGCTGTAAATCTTTCCTTCCCGCAACATAACCTTTAAATACAAACACTCCATAAATTTTTTTTGACATATTAGATGCAGAACTAGAAAATGTTCCACAAACAATCATTTCTTTTTTCCCTCCAAAATTAATATTAATCCTATCCCCAATTTTTATTTTTTCTCCCTTTTGATTCTCCATTCCATCTTCGATTAATATCTCATCATCTTTTGAAGGCATTTTCCCACTTTTCAGTGGCAGTCCACACAATTCCATGGCATTTTTATCCGCATATGAAATGTTAATTTTAGACTCTTGCCATTGCTTTGTCTCAATGTATGTTGATACACCATAATCTAAAATGTTTTTTTCATTAGTTAACTTTTTTACAATGCTATCATCAATATCTTGATACATTGCAGTCCAAGTACCTAATCTTGTTGAATTTACTTTCTCCATTTGATTAGATATAAGAATTGCTCCCATCAGTAATACTGTAGAAAGAAGAATAGCAACCAATACCAGACTACTAAATATTTTATTAGATTTAATCTCCCTTTTTACAATTAGATTTAACGCCTTTTTTTCTTTATTCATCATATCTATTCAATATCCTTTCTTTTAAACTTCTTAAATTACCTTGTATGGTAGAATTCTTATCAAAATCAAAAAGCCAAAAATGTACCAAAATTTTTTTAATAGCACATTCCGCATACAATATTTTTTTTTCTGAAGTATTGTATGTTTTGACTGCACATAAACCACAACAAAAATATTTAATTTCACAGTTTTCGCAATGCTGCATCCTGTCAACTAATAGCTTCTTCTTAACTTCTTCTAATTTTAAATTGTTTTCAATTCGTTTACTATACATTTCTATAAAATCCCCGTATATATTGCCTAAAATATAGGGTGGAAATTCCAGCCCGCTACACATAGAAAACTGTCCCTTAGAATTCATATAGAGCATTCTTCCGTATGCCCCACAACTATCAGTTACTTGTAATGGTGGTAGTGCAAGACTTAAAATATTTTCATCTGTGCAGTTTTCTTCTATTACATAATCAATCATGTTTAGATAAAAATTTTTTATATCCTCTGCATACATAAATGAAATTTTTTTATCAGCTGCATTTCCAACTGGAGATACAAAACGTAATAAAATTGGAGCACTATACTTCTGTACAATTTGAAGTACCTCTCGCATATATTGTACGTTATCTCGCGTTACTACATAAGACAATTGCATAGGAATTTGTGCTTTTTTTATTTGCTCCAGAACTTCTGTTAATCTTTTATAAAATGATTTACTGTAAAACATATCTTCTATACTAATTTCAATATAAGCAATTTTGTTTTTGAGTTTTTCCAACCTACTGTGATTTAAAAGCAAACCATTTGTTTGTAACACAATATTGGTTCTTGGTAAGTCAGTTTTTAAAGCATTAACTATTTCAAATATGTCTAATCTGGTCAATGGTTCTCCTCCGCTTAAAATGACATTATGCGGTTCAATCTTCTTTAATAGTGGGATTAGTTTCTCGCATATATCCTCATAGGATAATTCCTTTGTAGTATCGATATTCGGTCCCGATTTAGTACTGCAAAATTCACATGACATATTACATTTTCTTGTTAAAGATACGTACATTATTTTAATATTTTTTTGAGGGTCATTCATTTTTTCTGAATGTTCTATAAGCAGCTCTTCTCTATTGATTTGAAAATATTCTTTACTCATTCTATACCAATTACAATTTTTCGTATCAAACAGTACAACTCTATTATTTTCTTCAAAAATTCTATATGGTTCCATTCTCCTACCTCTATATTCATTCTAATTTCCTACCAGAATAATTTTTTCTATTTTATAATTCTTCCATCCTCAATACGAACAGTACGATCTGCCAAAGAAGCAATATCGCTATTATGGGTAATCATAACAACTGTCTGATGAAACTCTTCACTCGTCCGTTTAAAAAGTTTCAATACCTCTTCGCTAGTCTTACTATCTAAATTTCCCGTTGGCTCATCAGCCAAAATAATTGCTGGCTTAGTGATTAATGCTCTTGCAATCGCTACACGTTGCTGTTGACCTCCCGAAAGATTATTGGGCATATTATTTAATTTGCTGCTTAAATCTAACATATCTATTATTTCTTTCATAAAGTTTTCATCCACAGTAGAACCATCTAATTCTACCGGAAAAACAATATTTTCATAAACATTCAATATCGGTATCAGATTATAATTCTGAAAAACAAACCCTATATTTTTGCGTCTAAAAATTGTAAGATCTTCACTCTCCATGTTTATTAAATTCTTATTGCCTACCACAACAGTCCCAGAAGTAGGTACATCTAAACCTCCAAGCATATTTAATAAAGTTGATTTACCTGAACCTGATTTTCCAATTATTGTTACAAATTCACCTTGTTCTACAGAAAAATCTACCCCATCCAATGCGCGTACGATATTCGGCTCTGCACCATAATATTTTTTTAATCCAATTGTTTTTAATATCTCCATTCCTATCTTCTCCTTCAATAAATATTTTTAATTTTACATATATGCTTTTTAATTTTATTCTTTATCTAAATCTTTTCATATCTTTTATGTCTATTTTGTCCTTTTTCTTTCCTAAATGGATAATTCCATATGGTTTTCTCCTAATTGGCTGTAACTTGGCACACTTCTGCGATTTACAGGGAAATCTACCCATGTTAGAATGATACTGTCAAAATTATATGTAGCGAAACGCAGCTTTCCAGGGAATGCCTCTTCTCTGGTGCAAGCTGCGTTTTTTAGTGCATGGAAAGGAGTATCACAACTAAATATGGAATAAGCGTTCCTCCGTATTGACCGGATTGAAGCTTTTATGAGGCAGGAAAACTATAAGCCAGGGCAAAGTGAAAGATCTCACTTTGCCCTCTTTTTATGAAGGAGGTTCATTTACTTGAAAAACCATGTACACAAAGAAGCCCCACCGGGCATGAAACATCATCGGAACTATGGAAAATATCTCTATACTGCCTTCCTTGTCTTTACTCTGATTGCCTGTAATGTACAACCAGTTATGGCTGCTACCATCTGGGATAAAGCTTCAGAAATCATGAAAGACGTATATAACCAGATTATCCTGATCTCCACCATTGCGGCTGTTGTAACTGCATCGGTTGCTTTGCTTTTGATGAATTTTTCCAAATCCGGAAAAACCGTGGATGAATCCAGGGCATGGCTCAAACGAATCATCATTACATGGGCGATTCTCAATGGTCTGGGATTTATCATGGCTTACATCACTCCGTTCTTTGCCGGCGGGCAGTGGAATGGATAATGCAGATAAGGAGGTGGCTCTGTCATGGGAATACTTGACGGAATTGTAGAATGGATTGCCGAACAGGTCATGAACATTCTGGATTTGATTACGACTTCTGTTCTGGGTGCACTGGGATGTTCCATGGATACTTTTCTCCGGTATTTTCCAGCAGCGGAAACAATGTACCAGATTTTTCTGGCACTGGCTATCGGACTCATCCTTTTAAACTGGGTTTGGCAGCTTTTTAAGAATTATTTTATGGGGACAGGGATTGACGCTGAAGATCCAATCAAATTATCACTACGGACCTTTATGTTCCTTTTCCTGACATTCTATGCCAAAGACATTGTGGATCTTCTATTGAATATTGCAGGAACCCCGTATAGCTGGATTCTGACTGAAGATCTTCCACCACTGGAATTTGCCAAGTTTAATTCTGTAATCACAGTCATCTTGGGAGTATGTGCCAACGGTGCTGTTGCCATTGTTGCCCTCATACTGGTACTGATCCTTGCCTGGAATTATATCAAGCTGCTTTTTGAAGCTGCGGAACGTTATATACTGCTTGGAGTTCTGGTCTACACCGCACCTGTTGCATTTTCCACAGGTGCTTCCCAGGCTACTGGAAATATTTTTAAGAGCTGGTGCCGTATGCTCGGCGGACAGTTCTTTTTGCTTTTAATGAACGCCTGGTGTTTGCGGCTGTTTACTTCCATGGTCGGAACATTCCTTGCAAACCCTTTATCACTCTAGGAAGGAGGAGATTATGAAACATAAGAAAACACTGCTCTGCAGCCTGCTATTGATTTCTTGCCTGATTCTTGTAACTTCCATGCCGGTCTTTGCCGCTGAACTTACAGAAGCAGAGGTACAGCAAGCTGTGGATGCACAGGGAAAAGAAACGGTCACCGGTAATGTCTTTATCTGGTTTCTGTGTGCCATTGCTTTTTTGAAGGTTTCTCAAAAGATTGACAGCTTTATGGCAAGTCTGGGAGTCAATGTTGGAAATACTGGTGGAAATATGATGGCTGAACTTTTAATCGCCGGAAGAGGTCTTGCAAGTTCCTTTCGGGGGCATGGCGGTGGAAGCCATAGCAGTTCCCATTCTTCCTCTCCCGGAAGTGCTGCAGTACAAAGTTCTTTCCTATCCGGAGGATTAGCCGGAGCCGTTGGAAGGCAGACAGAGCGTTCTGCGGTAAATGCAGCCACCGGATATACCGAAGGACCAAGTATCGGAAATGCACTTTATCAGTCTTCCCTTGAAAAGGGCGGAGATTTTGCTAATAACGTTATCAGCAATATTGCTCAAGGAAACTATGGTCAAGTTGGCTCAATCAAAGGTGATGGAGCTGTTTCTGCATTTCAATCCTACATGGGAATTCAAAATGAAGATAAAACGGATCATTCCTATACCAATGTTGAAATTGGCGGTGGCAGGATAACAGGAGTTGAGTCCGGTTCCAATGGGGACAGCCGGGAATTTGCTATGTACCATGCCGATCAATATACGGCTCCTACCCAGGGAACCTATGAAACTGTGCAATCTGTAGACGGAGCTACCTGGTACAAGCAATATGCCGAAAATACGGTATCCAAAATCCCTTATGATGCTGGCGATGGAAAAATAGCCTACAACGAATCCATTGTCCAAAAGCTTCCTCCTACTCCTCCAAGAAAGGATCGGATTTAGTAATGGATACAGAACGCTCTGGACTTGACGAAGCAATGGATGTAGGCTCCAGTACCGTTTCTCACCTAAAGTCCTTAAAAACAGCAGCCACTTTCTCCAAAGCAGGATATGGTGCCGCCCTTGGCGGACCTTTCACAGCAGCAATTGGAGCCGTCATAGCCAACCGGAATCAGCTCGCTAAAATTCTTCTTGTTATTCTCGCCATACTGCTGCTCCCGGTTTTATTTATTGTGATGCTCCCTGGTCTGATCTTTGGAAGCCTGACCGAGCAAAGTGATGTACTAAACAGCAACTCTATGATCAGTGAAAACATCCGTGCTTCCCGTGAAGCCATTGTTGAAGTGTTAGAAGAAAGCCATGAAGACATTCTGGCAGAGATTCAGGCAGCAATTTCCCGTCTTCCACAAGGAGATACTGCCGCCATCAATGATCCCTATACATACAGCATCTCCGTCAATGCCAATCTGCTGATTTCACAATTTTGTGCCAGCCAGGATGATTATAAAAACATCAACCTAAACCAATTAAAGAAAATCATCCGTGAAAACAAAGAAGGACTTTTTTCTTATGATGTAGCAGCCGAGACAGTTACCATGGAAGTTACCGTTGATGGCGGTGCGGAAGGAGAAGCTGGGACAGAGCAAGGACAGGCACAAACACAGACGGTTACTTTTACGAAACACACTTATACCGTTGTTTATGCCGGAGATTCCTATTTTGCAGAACATGTATTCCATCTTACAGACAAGCAGAAAGAACTTGCCAAAAACTATGCTGAGAACCTGACTGCTTTCTTTGGAACTGCTTCTTCCGGCATCGTAGCTGCTATCAATCTTAGCGATGAGGTATTGTCCTACCGCCCTGCTGTAGAAAGAGCTGCTGCGAAATATGGCATGAGTGATTATGTGGATTTAATTCTGGCAGTCATGATGCAGGAATCTGGCGGACGAGGGCTGGATGTTATGCAGGCGGCAGAAGGTGGATTTAATACCCGCTATCCCCATGTGCCAAATGGGATTACGGATCCGGAATACTCCATTGAATGTGGGGTACAGGAATTAAAATATGCCCTCGACAAAGCCGGCTGTACCGGACCTACGGACTTAGATCGGATTAAACTGGCTCTTCAGGGTTACAACTACGGTTCTGCATACATTGACTGGGCAATGGAACGTGACGGTGGTTATACCAAAGAAAATGCGATTGCCTACTCTGATATGATGTGTGCAAGACCAAGCTGGCCTTATGACCGGTATGGTGATAAAGAATATGTAGATCATGTCCTTCGGTATTACCAAATTACTGCCAGTGGCGGCAGCTATCCCGCAAACGGCATGCAGATTCCACACTATCTCCAGACAGACTATGGAAATATCCCCTATGGCGGTGGTTCGATTGCATCCAGCGGTTGTGGACCTACCAGTTTTGCCATGATTGCCAGTTATCTTACGGGCACTACCATTACACCTATTGATGCAATATCCTGGTGCGGAAATTCCTATTACAAACCAGGTGTCGGTACTTACTGGTCTTATTTCCAGGCAGCGTCCGATCATTTTGGGTGTGGGGCTGTCACACAGACCAGTGATCCCAACCAGGTGCTTCAGGCTTTATCCGAAGGTCGTCCGGTCATCAGTTCCCAAAGAGCTGGGCTTTTTACCAGCGGCGGACATTTTATTGTCCTTCGTGGTGTAACGGCTGGAGGTAAAGTATTAGTCAATGATCCCAATGACAGTTCCTCCAAAAACTACATCAACCGGGAATTCGATATGATGACGGAAGTGCATGCAACCGCAAATGCCTATTGGATCTTCGCTAAAAAGTAAAGGAGACTCTTATGAACAGAAAAAAAGCAATTCTGGCTATCTTTATGATGGCCTTTTTAATTATCATCGGATTTGTCTTTCCCTCCATCTGGAAATCTCAAAAAGGAAACAAAGAATCCGAAACCGAAAATACGCAGCATGATGATAGTGAACATGCCGAGACAGAACAGGCAGAAACTAACGAATCCATAACCTTTCAGGATTTTGAAGCTTTGGAAGACTTTTTCTCCAAGGAACAGGTGAAACTTTTTCAGGAAGAACTGACTTCATATCTTACAAACGTAAAGCAGATGTCTCTAACTTCCATCCGTTTCCTTGCTGATGCTACTATCTATCCCAATGCTTCTGATATTAATTTTTCGTTCCAACTTCCGGATAAGTCCGTTCTTCCTGTGTACTACACTTCTTCTACTGGAAGATTTTTTTTCGGTGAGGAACGTACCCCGGATTCCGGAAAAGAAATCATCTATGAACGTCCGACAGATGACAAACTTCCTTCTATCACAACAGAGGAAGTAGAACAGCTACAAGAAGGTGGGTATGACGATACCTCAATGAACTTAGAAAAAGCTGCCCCTGTCACAGAAGTTCCTGAAACTCCTTCCACGGAAGAACCAAAGGAGGTGCAGCCATGAACAACACTGAAGAACAACATCCTGTCTTCATCCCTCGCAATTTTATAGAAAAAGGGACCTTTATGGGCGGAATGTTTAAAATCCGTAATGCCATCGAAGGCGGTGTCCTGGCAATCCTGATCACCATTCCTGTTATCAATCTGCCTCTGACACTCACTGTCAGGATTATTATTCTCTGTATGACTGCTCTGCCTGCAGCTATGATTTCTCTAATTGGAATCGGTGGGGAAAGCATTACTGCGTTTTTAATGAACGCTCTGCGTTTTCTGAAAAACCGCCGGGTTATTTACCGTATGGATGTACATCCGGAGCCGAAAAAAAAGTACCGGATTAAAAAACCCCGTAACAAAGAACCCAAAACCAGAAAACGAAAACGTCATCCAAAGCAACCTGCAGAAGCTTCTTCTGAAGAGAACTGCTCTCAGATGTCTTCTGA
>OGWQ01000459.1_pt1 | contig 30834 bp, 23 predicted proteins | sample 1576091 | NCBI WGS metagenome assembly OGWQ01 (sample SAMEA3541584, study PRJEB24748) | human gut metagenome | biome: human gut; feature: human-associated habitat; material: faeces | place: China | collected 2012
TTGCTCAGGTACTTAAAAAAAATATTTTATAATAGTGTTGCGGAATTAAGGATAACCTAGTGCAGACAGGGAAGTATTATTTCCTGAGTCGTCCCCGTCGGTTTGGCAAGAGCCTGATGATTTCCACGTTAGAGGCTTATTTCCTGGGAAAGCGTGAACTTTTCAAGGGGCTTGCTATGGAAAGTCTGGAAAAAGACTGGACGGTGCATCCGGTGCTTCACATGGACTTGAATACGGAAAAGTATGATACGGAAGCAAGTCTGGAAAACAAGCTGGAACTGACGCTGAAGCAGTGGGAAGCAGAGTATGGCTATAACCCGGATGAGTATTCCGTGGCGACCCGTTTTGAAGGAGTTATTCGTCGGGCTGCGAAGAAAATGGGGCAAAAGGTGGTGATTCTGATAGATGAGTACGACAAGCCCATGCTTCAGGCCATTACAAATCCGGAATTGCAGACAAAATTCCGTAATACGCTCAAAGCATTCTATGGCGCGCTCAAGTCGTGCGACGGCTCCATTCATTTTGCTATGCTGACGGGAGTGACGAAGTTCAGCAAGGTGAGTGTGTTCAGTGATTTGAATAACCTGCGTGATATATCCATGGTGAATCAGTATGCAGAAATCTGCGGTATCAGTGATGGTGAACTTCATCAGTACTTTGATGAGGATATTCATTCGCTTGCCGATAAACTGAGCATAGATTATACCAAAGCTTGTGGACTGTTGAAGGAAAACTACGACGGCTATCACTTCTGCTATAAGTCGGTAGGCATGTACAATCCTTTCAGCCTGCTGAGTACTTTTGCTAATATGCAGATAGGCAGCTATTGGTTTGAAACGGGTACCCCGACTTACCTGGTAGAGTTGATGAAACTTCATCATTATCCGGTGGAAGAGATTGAGCATATCGTGACCAGCGGTCCGGTGCTGGATTCCATCGATGCGGCTTCTACCGACCCGGTACCGGTCATCTACCAGAGCGGCTATCTGACCATCAAGGATTATAACGCGGAGTTTGAGAACTATACCCTCGGTTTCCCGAACCGGGAGGTGGAACAGGGTTTTCTTCGTTTCTTGCTTCCTCACTATGCGTCGGTGAGCATCAGCAAGTCTCCTTATGAAATCCAGTGCTTTGTGGGTGAGGTGCGCAAGGGTGATGTGGATGGTTTCCTGAGCCGTTTGCAGACCTTCTTCGATGATACTCCCTACGAACTGGCCCGTGACCGCGAGGTGCATTACCAGAACATCCTTTACATCGTGTTCAAGTTGATGGGCTTCCACACCGAGGTGGAATACCGCACATCGCGTGGCCGTGTAGACCTGGTGCTGAAGACTTCCGACTATATCTACGTGATGGAGTTCAAGTTGAACGGTACCGCTGAGGAGGCCATGCAGCAGATAGAGGAGAAGGGCTATGCCTCTGCCTTTGCTTCCGATAGCCGGAAGGTGATAAAGGTGGGAGTAAACTTCAGTAACGCGACACGAAGCATAGAGCGGTGGGTTGTAGCGTGATTGAAATAGAATATTATAACAAAGGGGAAGCGGCGTATCGATGTGCTGCTTCCCTTTTTTATATACTATTAGTCAGAGTCTTTTATTTCCCTCCAAAAAACTTCTTCCGGTAATAAGAATCTGCTGTATATAGTGCTGCTGTCGGGTTATTACCCGTCACACGATCCTTGGTCACGAGGGTAGTGACGTAGGCATCCGAGTATTTGTAGAACAGGCTGTCGTGTCCCACGCAGAGACCGATGACCACGTTCAGGTCGGTATGTGCTTCGTTCAGCAGACGGGCTTGCAGAATCGGGTTGCACATGGTGGCACCGATGCTTTCACATTGTGCGGGGATGCCCATCGATGTTTTGGGCTGACCGGCTACCTTGCAGATGACCGAGTAAGCTTCGAAGCCGTTGGCACGGAGGATGCGGGCAAAGATACGGGCTTCACGGATGAGGCCGATGCAGTTGGCAATGCCGATGCGGTGCGCACCGATTTTCCGGGCAAACTCCATGATTTCCTGCACGCGGGTCCACTGGCAGTATCCTTCGTATTCCACTTCCGCACTGGCAATCATAATCTCACGGTTGCGCCCCTCGTCGTAACGTTCCAGTGCCCACTGGCGGTCTTCTTCCTTCAGGTTATCCGTAGGACAGAAATCAGGATAGGTGCGGTCTTTGTATTTGCAGTTCTGTGTGCCGCAGTCCACACAGGTAGGTATTGTTTCTTTTTCCATAAAGGCGTGTGTAATTGGTTAAACTGAGGGCAAAGATACGAGATTTCTTTCCAATTGGTAGACAGAAAACCGCATTTGGTGGATTCTATTTTTAAAAATTGCAGGCGACTTCTACATTTGTTTCCGATTAGTTTTCATTTAAAATTGTAAGTAAGATGAAGAAAATTGTGTGGATGGCCTGCGGAATGGCCTTGATGTGTGCACCTTTGAGTGCAAGTGCGAACGTCCGCTACGATGACCCGCAGGAGAAAGTGCAGAAGAAGGAAGTGGCCAATCCGGAGAAGGCGGCCCAGCGACGTACCGACGAGATGGATAAGGCATTGAACCTGATGGAGAAGCAGTACAAGAAGATTTACAAGCTGTTCCTGAAGGAAGAAAAGGAAAAGGTGGAAGCCATGATGCAGCGTCATCCGGGAGGAATGGACGGACAGCATCCCATGGGAGGAAGACCCCCGATGGGTGGAGGACGCCCTCCGATGGGAGGTGGAATGCCGCCGCAGGGTGGAGGATTTCCCGGAATGGGAGGAGCTCCGGAGGGTATGAATCCGGAAGAACGGATGAAGGAGCATGCCGAGAAGATGCAGAAGGAGCAGGAAAAGCGGGAGAAGAAAATCTGCAAGATTCTCACCGAAGAACAGTATGCCACCTGGCAGAAAGTGAAACCGCAGCCGCAGGTATTGCCTCCGATGCCGGAAGGTGAGAGACCGGGGCCAGGACCTCGCGGACCGGAGGAAGAGGAAGCTCCGTTGCTGGATACGGCAGCTGAGTGAATGGGATACCTGATTTTCCCGCGGGGTGATTCTTGGAATGTGCGGCAGATGTCGTAACTTTGCGGTTCATTCAAAAAAGTCTACGTTATGCCCGTTATCGAAATCACCTCGCTGGAGCATCCCGGAGTGGAAGTGTTCAGCACCCTGACCGAAGCCCAGTTGCGCAACCGCATTGACCCGCAACGGGGCATCTTTATCGCCGAAAGCCCGAAAGTGATTCGGGTGACGCTGGAGGCCGGCTATGAACCCGTGTCTTTGCTCTGTGAGCGGAAGCACCTTACGGGCGATGCAGAGGACATTGTGCAGCGCATGGCGCATTTGCCAATTTATACGGGCGACCGGGAACTGCTGGCCCAGCTCACCGGCTATACGCTGACGCGGGGTGTGCTGTGTGCTATGCGGCGTCCGGCTCCGCGTCCGGTGGAAGAAGTATGCCGTGGGGCACGCAGGGTAGTGGTTATTCATGGGGTGGTGGATACCACCAACATCGGGGCTATCTTTCGTTCGGCAGCCGCACTGGGTATCGATGCCGTACTGCTTACCACGGATTCGTGCGATCCGCTGAACCGTCGGGCGGTGCGGGTGTCGATGGGTTCGGTGTTTCTGGTGCCCTGGACGTGGGTAGACCGTCCGCTGGAGAAGTTGAAGGAACTGGGCTTCCGCACGGCAGCCATGGCGCTGACCGACCGTTCCGTACCGCTGGATTATCCGCCGCTGAAGGAGGAACCGCGACTGGCTCTGGTGATGGGTACCGAAGGCGACGGACTGCCGGAAGCAGCCATCGAGGGAGCGGACTATGTGGTGCGTATTCCCATGGCACACGGGGTAGATTCACTTAATGTGGCAGCTGCTTCGGCCGTAGCTTTCTGGGAGTTACGATGTGGTGAGAACCATTGAAAAATACGGGGTTTATACTCCGAAAAAAAACTCCTTTACGCTTGAACTAAAACGTAAAGGAGTTTTCAATAAAACGTCCTTGCGTTTCAATCCAAACGCAAGGACGTTTTGTATGAAATGCACTTGCGTTATCATTGAAACGCAAAGGCGTTTTTTCGAGGGTCAGATTTCGTCCGGCCAGGGGCACGGTTTTCCGGTCTTTTTGAACGATGGGCGCTGTGCACCAGAGCTGCGGAGGTACTCGCCGAGGTTGGCCGAGAGGGATTTCACTACGTCCGGATAGCGTTCGGCCAGGTTGTGCTTTTCGCTGATGTCGGCCGGAATGTCATACAGTTCCTTCTTGCCCGTTTCGTAAAAATAAATCAGCTTCCATTTTCCCTGACGTACGGTGCAGGTTGCGCCGATGCCCGGGCCTTGTTCGCCCCACAGGTTCGGACAGTTCCAGTAAAGGCTTCTGCCTTCCGAGGGGTCGCCGGTCTGCTTGAGCAGGGGCACGAAGCTCACGCCGTCTACGGTCTGCGGTGCCTTCCAGCCGGTAATGCCGGCTATTTCAAGGATGCTGGGGAAATAGTCTTCCACGATGACGTACTTGTCGCAGCGGGTATTGGGTTGTGTCACGCCCGGCCAGCTCACAATCATCGGTTCGCGGATGCCGCCTTCGTAGGCCGAGCCTTTTCCGCAGTTTAGGGGAGCATTCTGCGTGTAGAGCGGCTCATCTCTCCATCCGGCACCGGTGGCATATCCTCCGTTGTCACCACAGAACAGGATGATGGTATTGTCGGCTTCTCCGTTCTTTTCCAGCCAGTCCATGATGTCGCCCAGACTCTTGTCCATGCCTTCGATGAGGGAGGCATAGGCCGCTTCCTTGTCCGACATGCCTTTCTTCTTGTACTTGTCATAGAAGCGCATATCCTTGTCGATAGGGATGTGGATGGCATAATGCGACATATAGAGGTAGAACGGCTGGTTGTATTCCTTGGCCTTGTCGAGGGCTTTCAGGGCTTCTTGTGTCAGGGCTTCGGTAACGAAGGTACCTGTTTTCCAGTATTTCTCCAGTCCTGGGACCGACATGAGCGAGGTGGGATTACCTTTCTCGTCGTGTCCGTAGCTGAGTTCACTCAGGTAGGTGGCCAGTCCGCCTGCTGCATGGCCGGCAATGTTCGTTTCAAAGCCGAAGTGGCAGGGGTTTTCTCCCGGAGTGTCGATGGCTCCCCAGTGTGCCTTTCCACAGTGGATGGTATGGTAGCCGCTATCTTTCAGGTATTGCACGAATGACTTGGCCACGAAGGTGTGGTTCGTGCCTTCCACCTGCGCAATGCCGTTGTAGTTCCAGTCGGGCAGTTGCAGCACGTCGCTCTTGGCATCGGTGGTCTTGTCCTTCTGCAAGGTCCAGTTGGTCACGCGGTGACGGGCGGCGTTGGCTCCGGTCATCAGGCTGCAGCGGGTGGGCGAGCTGATGCTGGAGGCATAGGCTTGGGTAAACATCATTCCCTGACGGGCCAGACGCTCCATGTTGGGCGTTTCATAGCGTTCGTTGTACATCGTCTTTTCTGTCCAGAAAGGCAGTGAAGTGTCCTGCCATCCCATGTCGTCCACCAGAAAGAAAATGATGTTCGGCCGTGGGTCGGGACGGTTGTCGGCTACGGCATGCAACGAGGAAAGTACGGGGGCTATCCCAAGAAGTGCTAGTAGATTTTTGTTCATGGTATGTGCTTTTAGATTAATTAGTTACATGGTAAATGCTGAAGTTCCGGATGAGAGGCTCTGCCGTACATCTTTCCACCACCAGGCGGAAGGATTTGGCTTTTACGGCAGGGAAGGATTCAATGCGCTTGTGCCCTACGGAACTGCCTTGGGCCACGGTAGTCCACTTGCCGTTCACTCGTGCTTCTACCCGGTAGGCACGGATTCGTTCGCCGCCGCTAATGTCTTCCTGAATCTGACAGTAGTTTACGGGTTGTGCCTTGCCGAGCGAGAGCGATACTTTCTTCTTGCCGGTGGCTGAAGTTTTTGCCAGCGGCTGTCCGAAACGGCGGTTGATTTCGGCACCCCATTCCTGCAGGCGGCGCACGTCACCTTCCGGAATCAATCCGTCGGGATTCGGGGTAAGTCCCACCATCAGCGTGGCGTTGCGTCCTACAGACTTCTCGTACATCTCCATCAGGTTTTCCAGCGGATAGACAGCCTTGTCATCATCACCCGGCTCCCAGAACCACTCGTGCCGCCCGTTGTATCCGCGCAGGGGCGTGTCGGCCATGGCAGGCACCCAGAATTTGCCATCGGGGTCACCGTGTGCCAGCAGCTTGTTGTGGTCGGTCACTCCGTCGGTGGCATTGCTGTGGCTGTACGGATAGGGGAAGCTCGACCAGCACGGATATCCCACGGTACCGCTTTCCGAGCCACCCCAGCGCAGGTCGGCACGGTTCACGTTGTGATAGAACAGACAGTTGGGCTGGTACTTGTTCACAATGGGTTCCACGTCGGGCCCCATTCCTTTCGGGTCGTCGGCACCGCCGTCAAACCAGATCATGAAGAGTTCGCCGTAGCGGGTGCAGAGTTCCGTCACCATCTTTTCGCACAGGCGCTTGTACCACGCCTGGCGGTTGCGGGCAAACTCGCCTTCGCCTTCTGCCTTGAAGTTGTGGATACCCAGCAGGGAGTTCCAGCGGATGCCGATGTAGATGCCCGGTTGCACACCATACTTGCGGCAGGAGTTCACGAAGTCGCGCACGATGTCACCCTTTCCGTCGTGCCATTTCAGGGCCTTCATGCAGTAAGGATTCACGTCGCTCTGCCACAGTCCGAAACCGGTTTCATGAGTGGCAGTGAGGATGGCAAACTTGGCTCCGGCAGCCTTGGCCGACTGAATCCACTGGTCGGTGTCGAGCTGGTCGGGATGGAAAATGTTATAGTCCTCAATCGGGTTGATGCGGTTGTTACCCTGTCCGTACACCAGTCCGTCGAACACGTGCAGGTCATAGTGGAACACCACGCCCAGTTCGGCTTCGTGCCATTTAAGCTGGTGAGGAGCCGGGCGGGGACCTTCGTTGTCGGTATTATGCGCTGCGGTAGTGGTCGCGCAGAGGGCGAACAGTGTCAGTAGTGTCAGTAATGTCTTTTTCATATTCATGGTTTCAAGTATTTTTCAAATGGGTCATGGGTCTGTTCGAGCCATGAAGAAAGAGTTCGTTTCAGTGAATCACAAAGAGCCGGCTGACTTTCTGCAAGGTTGTGCAGCTGGTTTGGGTCGCGATGCCGGTCGTACAGCCATACGTGCGTGGGCTGGCCTTCTTCCACCTCTGTCACATACGTGTAACGTGCGGTGCGGATGCCGCGTCGGCCGGAAGTAGAATCCGAGGGCACGCAGTAGTAATAAGGCTGGAAAGCCTCCTCAGGCGTTTGTATTTTCTCGTTCAGCAACAGTGGGACCCAGTTGTGTGTCTGTACGGATGCCGGTATCTGTGCTTCCATTCCCATGAGCGAGAGCAGGGTAGGATACAGGTCGGCAAACGCTATGGGCAGGTCACTTTTCTGCGGATACAGCTTGTCCTTCCAGCAGCAAATCATGGGGATGCGCATGGATTCTTCGTAGAACACGTTCTTGCCTTCCACTCCGTGTCCGCCCATGCAGACGCCGTGGTCGGAAGTGAAGACGATGAGGGTATTGTCGTACACACCGCAGTCTTTCAGGGCCTGGACGATGCGTCCCACATGTTCGTCCACTCCGGTGATGCAGGCGTAGTAGTTGCGGATGTTCTCGCGGAAGTAGTCGCCTTCAGGAGTGCCCTTTTCCGGAATGTAGGGCAACTGTCGGGCCAGTGCTTCCACATCGAGCGAGTCGTACAGCCGCTTGTAGGTTTCGGGCACCAGTTCGTAGCCCGTATGCGGGGGATTCATAGACACCACCATGGCAAAGGGATGGTCGTTTTTTGTGCCTTTCGTACGGATGAACTCGATGGCTCGGTCGGCCTCGTAGGCTGGTCCCCACTGGTTGACGTAGTAAAATTCCTCCCGTCCGGATTTCGTATCCCAGTACATCGGTTTCAAGTGATTGTCGTACGTGCCGTAAGCAATCCACTTGTCGAACCCGTGGCGGCGTTCGGGCGGACACCATTCGTTCCAGGCCACTTCTCCCTTGTTGTTGTACGTATCCACGTAGGGGCGGTACGGGGCATCAAGGTGCCACTTGCCGATGTAGGCCGTGCGATACCCTTCTTCCTTCAGCACGTCGCTCCAGCATACAGCTTTTTCCGAAAGCTCCACGCCGTAGGGGGTATTCTGTGAGTTGCAGTTGCCTGTCACCCCGTTGGCTGCCGGATACATCCCCGTCATCAGCATGGCCCGTGCGGGCGATGACACCGGATAGCTGCTCACGGCATCGGTGAAGAGGATTCCTTCGGAAGCCAGGCGGTCGAGGTTCGGAGTCTGTACGGGTTCCTTTCCCATGCATCCCATGGCATCGCCCCTGAACTGGTCGGCCATGATGAAAACCAGATTAGGACGTGAGGGCTTGGATTCCGGGCGGGAACATGCCGAGAACGGAAGCACGGCGCCTAAGGCAGAGGTATAAACGAGTAGTGTCAGTTTCATATCAGGGATAAAACAAGCTTCAGTTCAGGTAATTGTGATTTTAAGTCTCAGTTAGATAAATAGGCGTGCCAAAGATAGGAATAAATGTTTAATCCTTGGCACGCCTAATTTATAATAGATTTAAAAGAGTTCTATCATTACTGGTTGGCAAAGCTACCAGCTTTTACAGGCCATCCCGGATTCTGATAAACAACCGACGTAGAAACGTCGCCACCTTCTTCAGGAGTTGACATGCGGAATACATCGTATGACAACGGAGAGAGGTAGTTGGCTTGTTCGAAACAATAGCCGTTGTACTTGTTTACGAGTTCGTTCTTGCCTTGCGGACGCAGGTATTTGCTGACAGATGCTTCGTTAGGAGCTGTATAGTCAAGTTTGCAGGCTGTGCAAGCAGCTTCAAAACCTGTATGGAATTCATCCCAGTAGTTCATACCTTCTACCCAGTAGTTCTGCATCTTGTCGAGTGCACGCCAGCGGTACAGGTCATCCTTACGCATACCTTCTGCAATCAGTTCGCTACGGCGTTCACGACGGATGTTGTAAAGTGTTGCGTCCACCAGCTCGGAGCCTGAGTAACGGGCCAGGTCGATTTCCTTAGTCAGATCGGTAGCTGCAATGGTTTTCTTGTAATCTGGATCTACACCTGCACGGGTACGCAATTCTGTCCAGAAATTTTCGAGTGTTTCATCTTCCAGTGTATTATATCTCAAGTAGTAAGCTTCGATATAGTTCAGATAAGCTTCGGCTGCACGGAAAATAGGCAGAGCCAAAGGATAGGCGCTGTTGTAGGTTACATCGTTGTCTACCCAGCCTTTGCGAGGAATGTAACCTGTACTGGTTACGCGGATACCACTGGCAGCAATCAATCCTGGATAGCCGTACATGATGTCTTTTCCATTGGAAGTGATGAGTTTGTCACCCGGTTTTGCTACAGAGCTTACCAGGCGCCGGTCGCGGTGTGACATGGTGCTTTCCAGACTCTTGTCGCCTTGATAATAGTTGCCGGCTGCATAAATAGGCAGACCGTTGTCCATCAGATAACTATCAACCAATGAGCGGGTAAATCCGGTGTTGTCACCGTGTACAAAGATGTAAGTGTCTGTTTTTGCATTCTCTCCGGTTCCTGTTGTTACATCAATGGAACCGTATCCGTGAGTGGCTCCTAAAACCTGATTCTGTACTTTGGCATCTTCGCTGTACATACGCCACAGCAGCACTTCATTGCGTTGTCCTGAAAGGTCGGTCTGATTGTACAGGCTTGCATAATCCGGTGATAAGGAAGATGCAAGGCCTACTTCCTTGGCAGACTTGATGGCTTCGTCCAGGAAGAATTCAATTTCCTTGTTCATGTCAGTATGGAAGGAAGCGGCATCACCCGGCCATCCCGGTCCACCCGGAACACGTGCCGTACCTGCATGGTATTTTTCCCATGTAGCTTCGTACAAAGCCACGCGTGACTTGAGCAGCAAAGCACATTCGCGGTTCAGGCGATGAGCTGTAAAACTGTTTGATTTGGAGTACATCCGTTCACTGGCATTGTCCAGGTCGCTCAGGATAAAGCGGGCTACTTCGTTACGTGGCTTACGTTTGTTGGCTTCTACGTTGGCTGCATAGTCCCCATCATTTAATACTTGGGTCAAGATGGGCAGGTCACCATAAGCTTTCAATAGGTTGAAGTAAGCATAGGCACGGAAAAAATACATTTCGCCGATGTAATGCTTCACGTTGTCACTTAAACTCAATGTGCCTTTTTTTATGTTTTCTTCTGTACGTTCCAGGAAGAGGTTGCAGTTACGAATGTTGCTGAATCCGTCATAGCTACCAGTAGAAGGTACTTGAATACGCTGAGGGAGGAAATTATCCACCTGATCCACTGTTGTCATGTCATCACTGTTGTTGTCTGTAGTGAAGTATCCGAAAGTACCCGTACCTGTGCCGTGATCGGGCAGTAAGCCGTACATGTTGTTGCAATAAGGCTCCAACTGGTTTTCGGCAGTGAAGAAGTTGCCGTCTACATTGTCTGAAATAGGTTCTTTATCCAAGAAGTCTGAGCAGGAAGTTCCTACCAGCAAGGTAGCCGAAAATAAAAATATATATTTCAGTTTCATAATCATAGATGCTTTAATTGGTTATAAGGTTACGTTTACGCCACAAGAGAGTGTACGGCTCAACGGATAAGTCATACCGTTCTGATACAATGCTTCCGGGTCAAAGTTTTTGTTGATGGAAGTACCTGTCCACAAGTTATCACCTGAGAAGAATACTCTGACGCGTTCCAGTCCGATTTTGTGAACCCAGGCTTTCGGCAGGGTATAACCAATCTGCAAGTTTTTCAGACGGATATAAGCTGCATTCTGCACGAACTGTGACTGGCTCTGACGGTTCTGGTTAGATTTCCAAAGAGGACGCGGATAATATGCACCGGTGTTTGCACCCAACGGGTCGCCTTCCGGACGGAAGAAATCCCAGTGTTCTTTGTATCCGGTAGAAGACCATGCGTCGCCGTCTACACCCCAGAATACCATACCGCTCAGTAAATAATCGCGTTTAGCTACACCCTGGAAGAAGATGCTCAGGTCGAAACCTTTCCATTCAGCACCGATGTTCAAACCGAAACGGAAGCGTGGAGTGTAGTTACCGATAATCTTGCGGTCTCCCGGATTGTCTACTGTATTTTCTCCGTTGGTGATTTTACCGTCACCATCCAAATCGGCATACATCATGTCACCGGCTTTCCATCCGGAAGCAGCAAGAGTAACATCAGGAATAGTGTTCTGGTCTACTTTTTCCAGATGTTTTGCCATTTCTTCGTCTGTTTTGGCCATACCTACAGATTCATATCCCCAGATTTCTCCTAAATACTGTCCGGTGTAATAAGTAGAAAGTGATTTGCTGGCATTGGGGTATTCTGTAATCTTGGTACGTGAATCAGAAAGGTTGAATGCTACATTGTAGTTGAATTCACCGATACGGTCTTGCCAGTTCAGCTGGAATTCCCATCCTTTGGTACGCAAAGAGGTATTGTTGCGCTTAGGAGCTTCTGCACCCACAATCGGAGAGATTTCCTGTGCCGGTCCTACCATGTCTTTCGTGTCACGGATAAAGTAGTTGAAGTAACCGCTCAGACGGTTGTTGAAAGCACCAAAGTCTACACCGTAGTTATAGCTGTATACACGTTCCCAAGTCAGCAGGGAGCTTACCAGTCCCGGTGCACCTGCGATGTTTGATTTGTTGGCCATATCGAGCAACCAGCGTCCGCCTGCGTCAGGACTACCTACTGTTACATTCTGAATAGCATAAGTAGGATAGTAAGAGTCTGTGTTCTGGTTACCGAGGCTACCGTAAGAGAAGCGGGGTTTCAATGTGTTGACCCATTTGCTCAGCGGTTCCCAGAAGGACTCGCGTGCAACGTTCCAACCGATAGATACAGACGGGAATGTAGCCCAGCGGCTGTCTGCCTGGAAACGGGAAGAACCGTCACGGCGGATGTTGAATTCAAACAGATAACGTCCGTCAAAGTCGTAGTTCAAACGGCCGAAATAACCTAAAGAAGCCCATTCTCCACGGTAAGCACCGTTGCTCTGTGTACCGGTAGATGTATTGACATCGGGATTATTATCGTTCATCACGTCCGAACGTTTTGCCCATACGTTGTTGTAACGGTAGCTTTCGCTGTTCATACCGAGCATTACCTTCAAATTATGCTTTTCGAGGAAATTGAGACTATAGTCGGCATAAAGTGAAGTGGTAATCATTGTTTCACGCTGCTGTTCGCTGTAAGCCCATGTCTTACCGGCTGCCAGGTCAGCGTCACCACCCAACCACTGTTCCGGAATAGGATTGTTGTTTTTGTCATAGAGATATACTCTGGCTACATTGTAAAGATGTTCGAAGCTGCCTGTACGCAGAGCCAGGTCACCGTGAATGGTCAGTCCCTTCATCGGGGTCAGAATCAAGCTACCCTGTGTGAAGTAGGTATCATCTTGCGTATTGGAACGTCCGCCTGAAGTCAGCTGCATCAGTTTCGGGTTACGGGTATAGTGACCGTTGTTGTCGTAAAGTGGCATGTTGGGGTGCAGCTTGGTAGTTTCAGCAAAGAAACGGTCGCCGTACAGTTTCAGGAAGGTCGGCATACCGATGTCTTCACGAATGAAACGGCTGTTGAATTCCAGACGCATCCATTTGGTGATTTCTGCACTGATGCGGGCACTGGCATTGTAACGTTTCTTGTTGTCGTTTGCGTAGTTCATCTGTCCGTCCTGGCTCAGGAATGCTCCCGACACGTAGTATTGTATTTTTTCATTACCACCCGACAAGCTTACGTTGTGTTCTTGTCCGAAAGCGGTCTTGTCAATGAAGTTGCGTGGCCAGTTCTGGTTGTCATTGGAGTTCTGGTTGAAAGCAAAGCAGTTACCGTTCTGTGAAAGAGACGGGTCGGCAGTGGTAGTAATTTCACCGCGCATGTACTGTTGGATACGATCCATTGTGATGTCCGAGAAGAAGTGTGCTTCACCGGAACCTGTGTTGTCGATGGCACGGTTGAAATACTGTGCAAAGGTATAAGCGTCAAGCATATCGGGGATGTTGGTCGGACGAGACCAGCGCAGGTTGTTAGAGTACGAGATGCTTGTCTTACCCTGCTTTCCTTTCTTTGTCGTAACCAGGATAACACCGAACGGAGCACGAGAACCGTAGATAGCAGCAGAAGCCGCATCCATCAATACCGAGATGTTGTCGATGTCCTGCGGGTTCAACTGGTTCAGGTCGCCTGCTACACCGTCAATCAGCACGAGGGGAGAAGCGCTGGAACCTGTTCCCAAGTTACCTGTACCGCGGATGTTGAAAGAAGGATTGGCATCCAGTTTACCACCGGCATCAGGAATGCTCACATTCAATCCTGGAACAACACCCTGCAAAGCCTGACCTACAGATGTTACCGGACGAGATTCCAGTTTCTTGTTGTCTACCGAAGCCACGGCACCGGTCAGGTTCACTTTCTTCTGTGTACCGAAACCTACTACTACCACTTCATCGAGTGTCTGAGTATCTTCCGACAAAGTGACCTGATAAGAAGTCTTTCCTTTTTGTACGGGGATTTCCTGAGTTTGATAACCGATGTAGGAAACTACCAATGTACTTCCTGAAGCAACGTTGTTCAGCTGGAAGTTTCCGTCCAGGTCGGTGATACAACCGTTGCTTGTACCTTTAACTACTACTGAAGCTCCGATGATGGGCTCATTCAGTTTTTTGTCTGTAACAATTCCGGAGATGCTCACCTGTTGCGCTTGCAGTGGTAATAGTCCCGCCAGCAAGGCTATGAGCAGAGAGATGAATTGTGTTTTCATGTGACTCATGGTTTTAAGATTAAAGTTTATATTTAGATGGTTAAACAAGTTGGCAGGTTTTCTTGTCGCAAATCTCCGAAATAAATGGTGTAAGGGCGGTGGGTAAACGTTGCATTAACAGTCGGTATTCTTCTTATCTGCATTTTTATGGGGGTAAAAACTGGTTTTTTTACCGGTATTCTGACTTTTTAGACAAGATTTTTGTTTCTTTGCGTAACCATTACATAGCTTAATCTGAGAAATGAAAAATAAATTCTGCCTGCTCATTGTATTTTTCCTTTGTATTTCTTCGCTTCTTCCGGCGGGTGCACAAACACTTTCCGAGAAGGATTTTCAGGTATTGAACATGAACGACGGATTGTCGGACAACGACATTCATTCCGTGGCAAAAGATACGGAAGGTTTCATGTGGTTCGGAACCGGTAGCGGACTGAACCGTTACGACGGACATACTTTCAAAGTGTTCCGGATGCCGGGAATTTTTTACCGGAGAATTGACCGGGTGGTATCGCTGGATACGGATTACCTGCTTCTTCGTTCAGAACAGAACTTGTTTTTGTTCGACAAGAAATACGAACGCTTTCTTCCCGTGTGCGATTCGGTGAGCAAACAGCCTGTGATGTTCGCCGATTTTGTGGCCGATTCTGACGGCAGCTGCTGGGGCGTATCTTCCGGTGAACTGTCGGAGGTGACTTTTCCGTCCTCCTATGTGCAGGACACAGCGTTTGTTTCTGTGCGTCATGTGGTGAACAATTTACAAAGCGATCCGTTTGTAGTGCTGTGTATGGGAGAAGACGGGAAGATGCTGTATTGTGCAAGCCGGAATGGAACCGTCTATTGTTTTACCCCCGGGCAAAAGCAGTTGAAGAAAGTTTGTGACGGGCAGTTGTCGTCTAGTAAGTGGGTTTCCTCTGTACTGAACGATGATTCGTTTATCTGGATTTCTACTGTGGGTGACGGGTTGTATGGTTATGATCTGACAAACGGAAAGTTGCATCACTGGCAGTATATTTCAGAAAGAATGGGGGAACAGCTGTCGCATAACGATGTCTTTCGTTTGCTCCCGATAGGGAATTCCCGGTACCTGGCCGTGACCTGGAACGGATATACTTTGTTGAGCCTTACGCCGGAACGGGAAATCAAGTTGCGCGATTTTCAGTCCTTCCTTCATAACGGAAAACAATATTTCGAAACACGTATGATTTCAGGTTATTACGACGAGGAAGGACTGCTCTGGATTGGCACCGAAGGAGGAGGGGTGCTGTTTTCCGACCTGCGTCAGCTGTTTTATCACCAGTATGCGCAGACACGTTCCAATGAAATTTGTGGCATCCAGATGGATGAAGAAGGTTACGTCTGGCTGGCTACTTTTCATAAGGGTGTGTTGCGGAGCACGCAGCCTTTTGACGTATCACATTCGCTGTCATTTGAATCGTTTGATACCGGCATTCCGGGCCTGAAAACCGTGCTTTGCAGTTCGTCGGACGAGAATGGAGGTTTCTGGTTCGGCACGCAGGACGGACGAGTGCTTCGTTACGGAAAAGACCAGAAGTGGGATGACATGCGGATTGGCACTCCCGGACAGCCTTCTCCAGTGGTATGGAGCCTGCTTATGGTTTCAGACGAGCAGTGTTGGGCGGGTACCAGCGACGGGTTATATTGGGTGGACTTTCAGCGGGGAACTTCAACGCACGTCAGCTGGAGTAATCCGCAAATCCCGGATCATATCCATATACGTGCGTTGGCAGCCGGTGATAATCAGACTTTGTGGCTGGGAACCGGAAGAGGCTTGCTCCGGCTGTGGATGAGCGGTACCAAGGTGCTGCGGACACATGCCGGATACGAAGCCAGAGCCGGTATGCCGGATACGGAAATCGAAGTCCGTGCCCTGCTGTATGGGACAGACAAGAAGCTGTGGGCAGGATACGCCGGAAGCGGTCTGGTGGCCTGTTCGCTGGAAGGAGACAGTATCCTGACCCGTTATACTACCGCCCAGGGGCTGTGCAGCAATTTCGTGACCACACTGTCCGAAGACAACGACCACTCTCTTTGGGTAGGCTCCAACTCCGGCATTTCCCGTTTGAGCCGTCACTTGCAGTCATTTTATAACTATTACATTTCGGGTAGTAACCGCTCCGTCTTTTTCGGCAAGGACTTTCTTTTCTGGGGAAACCACAGCATGCTGACCTATTTCCGTCCTTCCGACCTTCGCTTTAATTATCCGAAAGAAAAGGGACGGGTGATTTTTACCGACCTGGAAGTGAATCACACTCCCGTGCAAATCGGGCAGAAGGTCAACGGGCAGGTGGTGTTGCCCCAGTCGTTGCTTTATACTTCCGAACTGCACCTGACGCATGAGAACCGCAGTTTCTCTCTGCTGTTTACCAATCTGCTCTATCTGACCAAACTCCAGAAATACCTTTTCCGCCTGTATCCTTATCAGGAGGAATGGATTATGGCCGATGAAGGAGAAAAAATCTCGTACGACCGTCTGCCGGCCGGTACCTATACTTTCCAGGTGAAGACCATTTTCCAGGACCAGAGTGAAGGGGATGTCAGCACCCTGAAGGTGGTGATTGCTCCTCACTGGAGTGAAACTCTCTGGTTCCGTCTGCTTGTGGCGGCTGGGCTGATCAGTATCGTGCTGATTTACCTGCATCGTGTGCGGTTGAAACAAAAGCGGATACAATATGAACTGCGCCTGGAGCATGAACTGTTTACGGTCAATATGGAGCGAAACAAGGAAGTGGAACTTCGCAAGGAGCGTGAGGCTTTCTTCACGATGGCAGCCCATGAACTGCGCACTCCGCTTACCCTTATCTTGTCTCCGCTGCGTGAACTGCTCTCCAAAATTACACCCGCACATCCGTTTTATAGTCGTCTGTCCGTCATGTTCAAGTATGCCGAAGGACTGCATACCCTGACCGACCGTTTGCTGTATATCCAGAAAGCAGAAGCGGGCATGGTGAAGTTGCGTCTGTCTGCGGTAGACGTGCTATCCCTGATGAGGGATGTGGCAGAAGGTTTTCAGCCGCTGGCAGCAGAACGCCGGATAACGTATGAATGTGTGCAGGGGTCAGAACACATTACGATATGGGCCGACCGGGAGAAACTTTCATCAGTCATCCAGAACTTAATTTCGAATGCCTTTAAATACACACCCGAAGGAGGAATAATTAGTCTTTCGGTAGAACGTAAAGAGTTCGACCAGAAATCTTTCTGTTGCATTTCGGTGACGGATACCGGAAAAGGAATAGATGCCGGATTGCTGCAACACATTTTTGAGCCTTTCGTAACCGGCGATGCAGATCCGGCAGTCTCTACCCGCATGGGAGTGGGACTGAAAATCGTGAAGCACATCGTGGAAATGCATCACGGACGAGTGAACGTGGAGAGTGAACCGGGAAAAGGAACATCGTTCGCTGTGTACCTGCCCGAAGGAAAATCGCATTTCGAAGAAGACGATTGCACGTGGGATGAAACTCCGGACGCGGATGATAAAGAAAAGGGAAGAGAAAGTATCTCAGACCTGATGCTGTTGCCGGAAGCGGAAGAAACCTCACAGAAAACGGAGGAAGAACGTATCGCCGCCCGCCAGACGGTGCTTATCATAGAAGACAATACCGACATGCGCCGTTACCTGCGCGACCTGATGAAGAAACATTATCGGGTATTGGAAGCGGAGAACGGGGAAGAGGGAGTGAAGGTGGCCGTGGAACAGGTGCCCGACCTGGTACTGTCGGATGTGATGATGCCGGTGATGGACGGATTTACCTGCTGTGCCGAGTTGCGCAAGCGGAAGGAAACGGCTCACATTCCCATTCTGCTGCTCACGGCCAAGGCAGAGGATAAGGATAGTGTGGAAGCTTCTTATCGTGGAGCCGACGATTATGTGCGTAAACCGTTCAATCCGGAGGTGCTGCTGGCCAAGGTGGCCCATCTGCTCGACATGCGTCGTCGTCTGAAGCAGATTTACACCCGTACGCTGCTGCATGCTTCTTCCGTATCGGCAGAGAAACCCGAAGGCGCCGAAAGTGAGTTCATGCAACAGGTGCTGTCGTGCATCGAGGGCCATGCCAGCAATCCGGAGTTTAATGTCAAGGTGCTGGCCGGAGAACTCCACATGAGTCAGGCTACGCTCTACCGCAAACTGAAACAGCACACCGACCTGTCGGCTGTGGAACTGATTCGCCACATCCGCATGACGCAGGCTGCATTCCTGCTGATGGAAACCAGTCTCCCGGTCACGGAGGTAGCCGAGCGCGTGGGCTTCAATGACCTGCCCACGTTCCGTAAGCATTTCACGGACATGTTCGGCGTGTCTCCTTCCAAGTATGCGGAGGATAATCAGAAGAACAAGTAAAAAGACGGTTCAGCCCCTTTGTAGCGTTCTGTATTCATTGGGGCTGTGACCTACCACCCGCTTGAACATGCGGCTCATGTGCTGCGGATACTGGAAGCCTAGGCTGTAGGCAATCTCACTCATGGGCTTGGTGGTAGAAAGCAGCATGTCCTTGGCTCTTTCCACTACCTTTGACTGGATGTATTCGGAAGCCGTCTTACCCGTCTGCTTACTGATCATGTCGCCGAAATAGTTAGGCGAGAGGAATACCCGTTCCGCAAAATATTTCACCGTAGGCAATCCTTCTTCCTGAGGTGTCTGTCCGTCGAAGTACTCATCCAACAGCTGCTCAAAGCGTACGATGATGTCCTTGTTGGAGGCTTCGCGTGTGGTGAACTGCCGCTCATAGAAACGCATGCAGTAATCCAGCAGCAGTCCGATGTTGGCCGTAATCAGCCGCCGGCTGTGCTTGTCGGCAGGACGTCTCAGCTCCGTATCGATTTTATGCAGGCAGTCTATCACCGTGTGCCGTTCTTCTTCCGAGAGGTGCAAGGCTTCGCGGGCTTCGTAAGAGAAGAAAGAATAATTCCGGATGTCATGTCCCAGTTGGGTACCGCGAATAAAATCCGGATGGAAGAGCAGTCCGTATCCGGTGGGACGCGTTCCTTCCTGCGCGTGGATGGAAGCCACTTGTCCCGGTGCAAAACAGACAATGGTTCCTTCCTGGTAGTCGTAAGGCTGCCGGCCGTAGGTAATGTCTCCGCAGAGCGTATCTTTCAGAAACAAGGCATAGATGCCATAATTTATGGTAAATGGCTGTGCAGGCTGAGTAATCTTTGAAAGGTCTACCACGGTAACCATGGGATGATACGTTTCCACTCCGAAGAATTTGTTGTATTTATCCACTGTGTCCAGTTCTATCACTTCTTCTTTCATCATCTGTCAATTTTATTTTCAGGCAAATGTAATACTTATTCTCGGGAATACCTATATCCGTGTTATAGAATGGCAGATATAAAACAAATGTAAAATCGAGCATTGGGGTAGAAACATCGGTAATTTGTATCATTGTCTATGGTTTCTTTTGCGTAATTTTGCCACATCCATAATTAAAATAACAAAAAGGAACAAACAATGAAGAACTTTGACTATCAAACCCCGACCCGTCTGATTTTTGGCCGGGATGTAGTGGCTGGACTGCCAGAGGTGATGCGCCCGTTCGGACGTCGCATCCTGTTGACATACGGTGGCGGAAGCATCAAGCGTATCGGTTTGTACGACCGCGTGAAAGAACTGTTGAAAGACTTTGAAATCTTTGAACTGGGTGGTATTGAGCCGAACCCTAAATACTCCACCAGTGTAGTGGAAGGCGTACGTATCTGCAAGGAACAGCAGATTGACGTGATTCTTTCTGTGGGTGGCGGTTCGGTACTCGACTGTTCGAAAGCCATTGCCGGAGGTGCTAAATACGACGGCGAGACCTGGGACCTGATTATCGGAAAGGCTCCTACGCTGGCTGCACTGCCTATTGTGGACATCCTTACCCTGGCCGCTACGGGCAGTGAGTACGATGCCGGAGGAGTCATCTCCCGTACAGAGACCAACGACAAGGTGGCCTACATCGACCCGCATCTGTTCCCGGCCTGCTCTTTCCTTGACCCGACCTACACCTTCACGGTCAATGCCAAGCACACGGCAGCAGGAGTAGCCGATGCCATCAACCATGTGATGGAACAGTATTTCACCCATGCTTCCAACTCCGTGGCCGACGGTTTCTGTGAAACACTGGTAAAGACTCTGATGAAATATGCTCCGATTGCACTGGAGAAACCGGACGATTACGAAGCACGTGCCGAAATCATGTATGCCTGCACCTTTGGCTGCAACGGCCTGCTGGCCCTCGGTACCGGCGGTTCTCCCTGGCCCATGCACGGCATCGAACATGCTTTGTCGGGATATTATGACATTACGCATGGAGAAGGTCTGGCCATCATTACACCGCACTGGATGCGCCACGTGCTCAACGAGCGCACACAGGAACGCATCGTGAAATTTGGTGTGAACGTGTTCGGACTGGCTGCCGATCAGGCTCCGTCGGAAATTGCCGAGCAGACCATCGCACGTACCGCACAGTTCTTCAAGAGTCTGGGCATGCCGATGACCCTGCGTGAGGTAGGCATTGACGATTCCCGTCTGGAAGAAATGGCACACCACATTGCCGTGAATGAGGGACTGGACGCACCGGGCACGTTTGCTCCGCTGAACGAACAGGACATTCTTTCCATTCTGAAGGCTGCGCTGTAAGGAATATGAAAATGCGGGGAATGGTAGACAAGACGTTCCTCGCATTTTTTTAATCGCCGAGCATGGAATTTAGCAAGTCCATGATGACCATTTTCTTTATAATCCTTGTACCTGTGAAAGGATTCCGCAATCCATGCTGGCATTCTTTCCGGTGCCGATGTAGTCGGGCTGGATGATGTTAGCCGTAAAAGTGAGGTCAAAAGCCATGAACCGGATACCCTTGTGCTAAAATTGTATATCTTATGACCAAGTGTAAGAAAAAATTTCTATATTGCATTTTATAAGTCGTAATATTTAGAACTATGGAAAATACGCTGTCGTTTGCCGACGTACTGAAAGATATACATGCAGAGAATCTGAGAGAAAAATTACGGGCACTGGAAACAGAATGTGGAGCCCGCAAATTGTCACTTTCCAATCCGCTGACGGATGTGGTGTACATGACGGAAAGTGAATTGCTGCTGGTGAAAGGCGACTTTCTGCCACCCGACAAACGCGTCGAGTCCTGGCTGGCTGACGAGGAATCCTATAATAATGAACCACCTTTGTATTTTTCTGAGTCTTCACATCGGGAGTCACCCCTGTATGCGTTGCAGCGGGCGCGGGCTTTTTATTCCCGCTTTTTCCCGGAACCTTCTTTTTCCATCCGGCTGCTGCTCTTGTGCAATTACAGTATCATTAATTTTGACGACATGCTTCCCGTGTGGGAAGAACTCGGTACTACGGTGGTTCACAATGTGACGGGCGAACAGTTCCTTTTCTCGGAACCGGCCACTTCTGCGCAGAAGACAGACGATGTGCCGGATGACGAGGAGTTTGACCGCTTGCTGGAAGAATTCTTAGCCGGATATTCTGAGGCAGAACAAGAAGAGGAAGAAAAAGAGGACGAGTTGGAAAGTGTGTCAGAAGAAGAGGACTGGGACGAAGATGACCCGGATGAAGAAGATGAGACCGTGCCCGTGAGAGAGCCTGTACCTAATGCGTCCAGCTTTGAACTGGATACGGTGAAGGCCTGTCGCAGATCTCTTTCGGGAAAGGGTGTAAAGAAAGAAGGGGTGCCTTTGAATACGTTTGCCTTGCGGCATCTGGAACGCATTGAATTCTGTGTGGATTTTTTCTGTCTGCTCGAAAAGAAACCGGCAGACGATTATGAACTGGTGCTTTACAGCGATACGGGGAGAATTCTGTCGCACCGGAAACTGACGGCAACAGACCGACCGGAAGAACCCGACGGACTGATACGTCTCTCTTTACTGACGGTATGGGAGCCTGGTGAAGACTGGACCTGGAAGAAAGGGAAATACCTGGTAGAAGTGAGGTTCCGCCATCTCATGCTGCATATCGCTTCCTTTACGGTGGCAGACAAAGATGTGGAGGGACTGCTGTATGAATGGGAAGTCCCGTCGAAGAAATCCGACCCGTTTGAAGAACTTCAGCGCATGGTCGGCCTGAAGGGAGTGAAGGAACAGATGGAACGCTACCGGGCAAGGGTCTGCCTGGCACTGAACCGGAAGAATAAAGGACTCGACACTCCGCTACCCTCCTTGCATGCCGCCTTTATGGGAAGTCCGGGAACAGGGAAAACCACAGTGGCACGTCTGTACGGCCAGATGCTGAAAGAACTGGGGTTGTTGAGTAAAGGCCATGTGATATGTGAAAAAAGAAGTACCCTGATGGGACAGAACTATTCCAGCGAGCAGGAAAAGACACTGGCAGCGCTTGAGAAAGCTAAAGGAGGAGTGCTGTTCATCGATGAAGCCTATCTGCTTTATAAGCCCGAAGACCCCAAAGACCCCGGAAAGAACGTGCTGGAAACCCTGCTTACGGAAATGGGCAATGGCAACGATACGGACTGGGCCCTGCTGCTGGCCGGATATACGGAAGAAATGAACGGGCTCTTTACCCAGAATCCGGGCTTTGATTCCCGTATTCCCCGTCAGAACCGCTATGTCTTTGAAGATTATACGGTGGACGAGCTGATGCAGATAGCCGATTCCTATTGTGAGCAGAACCGGTACTTCTTGTCGCCAGGAGCCAGAAAGGCTTTGCGAAACAAGGTGCAGCGGGATTACCATCTGCGGGATAAAAGCTTTGGCAACGGACGTTACATCAAGAGTCTGCTGACCGATGACGTCCTGCAGTCCATGTCAGTCCGCCTGAGAAGCATAAAGGAGCCGTCTCTGATACAGCTGATGACGATTACTCAGGAAGACATTCCTTCCTTGCGGGTAAAAGATTATACCCGTCCGATGAAGAAACTGCAGTCCATGGTAGGCCTTTCGCAGCTGAAGCAGAACATTGAACGCCATCTTCAAATGGTGCGGATGCAGATGCTGAGAAATGAGCAGGGCATTCCGTCCGAGTTGCCTCCGCTGCACATGGCGTTTGTGGGAAATCCGGGGACGGGAAAGACTACGGTGGCCGATCTGATTGGTGAGGTGTACTCTTCATTGGGTATTCTGTCCGTGGGGCATGTGGTACGGGTGGAACGGAAAGACTTAGTCGGTACCCAGGTGGGAGAGACCGAACAGAAAACCGCCGAGGTGCTAAAGCGTGTCAAAGGAAATGTGCTGTTTATCGACGAAGCTTATACGCTGTATGACGAGAGTAATCCGGCAGATTTCGGGCGCAGGGCCATCGAATCCCTGCTCACGGTACTTGCACGTGACCACATCGACATGCTGGTCGTGCTGGCCGGTTATCCCGAAGAAATGAAAGCCTTGTTCCGGATGAACCAGGGACTTGCTTCGCGCATCCCCTATGTGTTCCATTTCGAAGATTATACGCCAGACGAACTGTTGGAAATCGCACGGGGAGTGGCCGACAGGATGCATTATCATTTTACGCCTGCCGCACTGGCATCCTTGCGTGTGCTGATTGAAAGCAAGATGAAGGCGCACAGCGGCACGGACTGGGGAAACGCCCGGTTTGTGACCCGTTTGATTTCCAACACCGTGATACCAAGAATGGGCGAACGCTTGCTCAAACTTTCGCCCGACCGGCTGGCCGACAAGCAGACGTTGCTTACCATCCGCAAGTGCGACATCCCGCAACCGGACAATGAGGCCGCCGATGTGGCCGAGGAGTTTGATGAAACAGCCATTGAACACGCATTGAAGCGGCTTGACAGTATGGTGGGGCTGAACCAGGTCAAGCAGAATGTGCATAACTTGGTGAAGGTGGCCCGCCATCTGCGGCAGACAGGACGGTCGTATGCCGACTGTTGTTCGTTGCGGTGGAACTTTGTCGGCCATACCGGCACGGGCAAGAGTACGGTGGCCGGAATCATCGGCGACTTGTTGAAAGCGATGCACATTCTGGAAGAAGGGCATCTGGTGGAAGTGAAGGTAGAAGAGTTCTACAACGCCTCGGAACATAAGGCCGATGAGATACTGAAGTCGGCCATGCTGCGCTCTCGCCAGGGACTGCTGTTTATCGATGGAGACGCATCCGTCTTTGCCCGTCCCGACTCCCGTTTCAATGGAGAAGAATTGCGCTTCAAACTGAGTGCCCTGATGGCCGATTTGCCGGGCACGTATGCTCTGGTCATTGCCGAGCACGATTCCCGCACGCACCGGCTGACACAAAGTCTGCGGTCTACCGGACTGTCGGATTTCAACCATACGTATTATTTTGCGGACTACACTCCGGAGGAACTTTTCCAGATTTTAGGGCAGTGTCTCACCCGAAAACGACTGTCACTTTCTGCCGAGGCTGCTGCTCATCTGTCTGCCTATCTTCATAAACTATGCGCCCGCCGTGAGTTAGGCTATGCCAATGCCCGCACGATGAAACTGATAGCCGATTCCATTGCGGAGATTTGCTGGCAGCGGGCAGGAGCGAAGAAAACGCCTGAGGGCCGATGTGTGTTGCTGGAAGATGTACAGGGTTTTGTGTGGAAAGATTTTCCAGCAGAACCGCGTATCGGGTTTAAATAGACTGGTGTACAACCCGGATATGAGAGGATTTTCGTGAAAATTCATTTGCGAAAATCCTCTTTTTGTTAGTTGTCTGGAAATGAGATAAATAGCGTAATTCTCTCATTTCTGTGCATTAAAAAAGTTTCGCAAATGTCAGTTTTCTGTCTGAAACGGGATTCTCTTGCGAAAAAATAGGAAATGAGGGGTGAAAGGTATATTGATTATCAGTGAATTATAGTCCTATGAAAAGGCGTTTTTTCGCAAATCCCTTTTTTTATTTAGACAGTCTTTTCATTTGCGAAAATTTATTTTGAGATAATGGGTTGTAAATCAGTACTCTATTGAATTATGACTGCGTATTTTCTTTAGAATGAAGTTTTCGAAAATGGGCATTTGCGAAAATTTTGCTGATAGTATGCTAACTAATTGATTTATTTGACTATATTTGTAAAGTTTTTAAAGCAATAGTTCTTTAACTTATTGATTTACAAACTATTTTAGTATTCCATTAAAACAAGGATTAAGACTTAGCACTTACTGCCATAATCTAAAAAATTTAAGTATTTTAGTATTCCATTAGAACAAGGATTAAGACTAAGTTAGTGATTTTGGTTTTTTTGTTTTTTGTTGTATTTTAGTATTCCATTAGAACAAGGATTAAGACGCTAAATTTCTCAATTGTCTCATGTTGTTTATGTATTTTAGTATTCCATTAGAACAAGGATTAAGACTCCATAAACCAGAAGAACTCTGGGAAGAGGCTTTGCGTATTTTAGTATTCCATTAGAACAAGGATTAAGACTCATATACACCGTCATGTTTTCAGGCGTATTGAGATGTATTTTAGTATTCCATTAGAACAAGGATTAAGACCACCAGTTGGCATTTGCCAACCACGCGCTGAAACGTATTTTAGTATTCCATTAGAACAAGGATTAAGACCTACGACACAACAACCTTTGTCTGGAATTGACATGTATTTTAGTATTCCATTAGAACAAGGATTAAGACCCCCATAGCGATCTGTTACGGTGTACCAATTGGCCCGTATTTTAGTATTCCATTAGAACAAGGATTAAGACGCCGATATAGGCAAAGAAGTCAAGACTTTCTTGGGTATTTTAGTATTCCATTAGAACAAGGATTAAGACAAATCTGAAAATGGAAAAGAAAGACGAATTTGTGTATTTTAGTATTCCATTAGAACAAGGATTAAGACCCCCGATTGGTTGGAATCTCCCAACCAAGAACATGTATTTTAGTATTCCATTAGAACAAGGATTAAGACAGACCGATAAATTCTAAAAAAACTGTTTCATACAAGTATTTTAGTATTCCATTAGAACAAGGATTAAGACGCTCCTACTGAATTCTCAATTAATGCACCCAGAAGTATTTTAGTATTCCATTAAAACAAGGATTAAGACTTGATTGAGTGATTGTTTAATCTTTCCATATACTAACTATTTTCGTATTCCATTAGAACAAGGGTAAGATAATCACCTTAAAAATCTATCACTATGCAAACGACGACGCTGTTTCAGACCTTGTGCACCCCCACCTTCTTGTTTGAAGCGTGGAAACATGTGAAGTCCAAAAATTCGGCTGGTGGAATAGACGGTCTCTCCATTGCTGCATTTGAAGAAGAACTGGAAACGTATATTCGGGAGATTTCAAATTCTCTGAAGTTAGGTAAATGGATTCCGGAGCCTTATCTGCGGATTGAAATCCCGAAGAAAGATAACGAAAAGAGAAAGTTGGGTCTTCTTGCCGTGAAGGATAAGATAGTGCAGCAAGCTATAAAAATGCTTGTGGAACCTTATTTTGAAAATGAGTTTGTAGACAATAGTTATGGGTACCGCCCTAATAAGGGGCATTATAAGGCGGTACAGCGGGCGTGGAGTGAATGCAAAAAGAAGAAATATAACTTCTTTCTGAAGCTGGACATCGATAATTTTTTTGATACGATTAACCATGATTATCTGGCTGCACTGGTAAGAAGGCTTATCCCTGATCAGGAAATTGCGCGACTTATCATGCTCGCCGTACAGATGGGTATCGTAGAGCATAATCTGAAATGGCAGGATACAATAGCCGGTGTTCCGCAGGGTGCCATACTTTCGCCGTTACTTGCCAATCTGTATCTCAACGGTCTGGATAAGTTTGTCCGTACCCTGCGCGTGGGATACGTGCGTTATGCAGATGATTTTGTAGTGTTGTGTACGGATTTTGAAGAGGTGGATAGGGTGCTTGATAAGATTACGGCCTTTTTACGTGATAACCTGCATTTGCAATTAAACAAGCCGGTTACGAAAAGTACCAAAGAAGGGATAGAGTTTCTGGGTATTTTCATCAGGGAAAAAGACCTTTCCATAACTTCTCAAAAGCAGGCAGACCTGAAATCAAGAATTGATACGCTGGAACTCACTCCTAAAGGGATAAAGTCAAAGGATTTGCAGTCGCTCGAAGGCATCAGGCGTTATTATGCACAGATAGTGGCACAGGATTACTTGCGTGAACTGGATGACTATCTGTTTGAGAAACTGAAGACATGGGTTCGGGAACACTTTAAGGAGATAAAAAACAAGACCGTGCTTACAAACCTTCTGCATGGGATACCTTTTCAATCAATGGAATATCAGCTATACAAAAGCAGGGTGCTGTTTGATGTTACGGAAATTTATGTGCAGCTAAAAAATTTGGAGAAGGGAGAACAGACCAATCTTCAGAATAAAGAACTTATCCGGCAGCGAAAGAAAGAATATCATAAAAGGGAACGGGCAAACAAGGAGTTGCTGGTCAATACATACGGATGTTTCCTAGGGCTTACTTCGAAGGGAATCACCGTGAAACGTCAGGGAAAGATTATTTCCCAGCAGCCGGTAGGTGCCCTGACACATATCACCGTGTCCAGCAAAGGAGTAACTCTTTCGTCTAATCTGATTGATTATTGTCTGGCTCATAGGATAACCATTGATTTTTTCAATTCTTCAGGCGAGCATACAGGCTCCATCCTTTCGAACAAGTATATGGAAAGTACGTTATGGAGCAAACAGGCTACGTGCGGTATGGAGAAGAGAAATACGCTTGCCGCAGCTGTTATTTTGGGAAAATTGCGTAACCAACTTGCATTGGTCAAGTATTTTCATAAGTATCACAAAAGGCATTATCCTCAGCTGGATGAGAAATTCAAGGCGTTCACGGAGTTCTTCAAAGGATTTCAAGTCTCCTTAAAGTCGAAATGTTACCAGAAAGACACGCTGATTACTTATTTGACCGGAAATGAAGCCCAGGGAGCTGTGTATTATTGGAACTATATGCGCAGTCTGCTTGCAGATGATGACATTGGTTTTGAAAAGCGCGTTCGAAAAGGGGCTACAGATTTAATGAACATGATGCTTAATTACGGATATGCCATTCTGTATAACCGGGTGTGGCAAGCTTTGTTGGGAGCCAGACTGAATCCGTTTGACAGCATTATCCATTGCCGCCAGACAGGTAAGCCCACTTTTGTGTATGATATGGTGGAGATTTTTCGTGCGCAGGTGGTAGATCGTGTGGTCATTACGCTGATTCAGAAAGGAGTTTCACTCCGAACGGACAACGGTTTGCTGGCTACAGACACCCGTCGGCAACTTTCTCAGGCAGTTCTGGACCGTTTGAACCGGTATGAAAACTATCGGGGAGAAGAGATTACGCTGGAGGATATCATCCGAAGGCAGATGAACGAGATAGCTCGTTTTATAGAGAAAGATATCAGATACAAACCTTATATTGCAAAATGGTGATGAAAACAAGATTAAGTAAACGTATGGTTGTGGTGGCATACGACATCAGCAATGACCGGCGGAGGGCAAAGGCCGTGAAGATATTGGAACGAGTAGGGGTAAGGGTAAACTTCAGCGTGTTTGAATGTATGCTCACTGAAAGGCAATACGAGACTTTGCGTGATGAATTGCTTCAGGTTATTTCGCTCAAAGAAGATACCGTGGTTTATTATCCTATATGCTTGAACTGCTATTCCCAGATTGTTTACCAGCCTCACAAAAGGGAAACCTATCCTGTTGTCAGGATTGTTTAAATAGTCCGTTTTTCATTTTCGAAAATTTGAATTCTGCTAATCCATTGATAAATAGTGATATATGATTTTATCTGCTTTTTTGCCCGTCGAAAAAGTTTCGCAAATGCCTGTTTTCCTCCTGAAATGGGATTCTCTTGCGAAAAAACAGAAGATAGGATGTGAAAGGTATATTGATTATTAGTTGATTATGGTCTCATGAAAATGTGTTTTTTCGCAAATCTCCTTTTTTATTTAGACAGGCTTTTCATTTGCGAAAATTTACTGTAAGCTAATAGGTTGTAAATCAGTAATCTGTTGATTTATGGCTGCTTATTTTCTTTAGAATGAAGTTATCAAAAATAGGCATTTGCGAAAATTTTGCTGGTAATGTGCTAACTAATTGATTTATTTGGTTATATTTGTAAGGTTTTTAAAGCAATAGTTCTTTAACTTATTGATTTACAAACTGTATTTTTGTATTCCATTAGAACAAGGATTAAGACAATCTATTTTGCATTTTGCCATATTGTATGATTTTGTATTTTTGTATTCCATTAGAACAAGGATTAAGACTCGTTTCACATACTATATGACAATGTTTGTATTTTGTATTTTTGTATTCCATTAGAACAAGGATTAAGACAACATAATTATAGTAATTTTAATATTCTTCCAGTATTTTTGTATTCCATTAGAACAAGGATTAAGACATAGGTAATAAGTTTAATAAATAAACCTTTTATTGTATTTTTGTATTCCATTAGAACAAGGATTAAGACAGATTTTATGCCCATATACCAAATGGTTTTATTTGTATTTTTGTATTCCATTAGAACAAGGATTAAGACAGGTATTTATATGTTTCTTTCAACGCTTTATATATTGTATTTTTGTATTCCATTAGAACAAGGATTAAGACTCCCGAAGAAGTAACTTTCCCACGTCTGTTTAATTCGTATTTTTGTATTCCATTAGAACAAGGATTAAGACAAATTTTTAAGTTAGTGGTTTTTTTGTTTTTTATTGTATTTTTGTATTCCATTAGAACAAGGATTAAGACAACACTGCTGGAGTTTTCCTGCGCATTTATTGTTGTATTTTTGTATTCCATTAGAACAAGGATTAAGACGAAAACTTCTGAGAATAAAGGTTCTCCGTTGAAGGTGTATTTTTGTATTCCATTAGAACAAGGATTAAGACTTTTCATAATGTTGTTTTTTTTAAGTTGGTAAAAAATGTATTTTTGTATTCCATTAGAACAAGGATTAAGACTTTTCTAAAAGGCTTATCAGACGTGTCTGAATTATTGTATTTTTGTATTCCATTAGAACAAGGATTAAGACGAAAATTCACCTTCATATGGAAAAAAATTAAAATGTATATTCGTATTCCATTAGAACAAGGATTAAGACTGCACATGCAGAGAAGAAGATAGCACTTAATAAAAGTATTTTCATATTCCATTAAAACAAGGATAAGATAATCACTTTAAAAATCTATCACTATGCAAACGACTACGCTGTTTCAGACCTTGTGCACCCCCACCTTCTTGTTTGAAGCGTGGAAACATGTGAAGTCCAAAAATTCGGCTGGTGGAATAGACGGTCTCTCCATTGCTGCATTTGAAGAAGAACTGGAAACGTATATTCGGGAGATTTCAAATTCTCTGAAGTTAGGTAAATGGATTCCGGAGCCTTATCTGCGGATTGAAATCCCGAAGAAAGATAACGAAAAGAGAAAGTTGGGTCTTCTTTCCGTGAAGGATAAGATAGTGCAGCAGGCCATAAAAGTCTTGTAGGCTTCACTAGTCAGGAGGCTTATCAATTAATCAGTAAATTCACGACTTATTATATCGGTTGTACAGATGGACATCGTAGAACAGAATCTGAAATAGCAGGATACAATAGCCGGTGTCCGTAAGATGCCATACTTTCGTCGTTACTTGCCAATTTGTATCTCAACGGTCTTGATAAATCTGTAGTCTCTTTACGGATTGATAAACATGATATCTTAGTATTGCAAAATGGTGATGAAAACAAGATTAAGTAAACGCATGGTCGTGGTAGCATACGACATTAGCAATGACCGGCGAAGAGCAAAGGCCGTGAAGATATTAGAGCGGGTAGGGGTAAGGGTAAACTTCAGCGTGTTTGAATGTATGCTTACTGAAAGGCAATACGAGTCATTGCGAGATGAGTTGCTTCAGGTTATTTCTCTCAAAAAGGATACTGTGGTTTATTATCCTATATGCCTGAACTGCTATTCCCAAATTGTTTACCAGCCTCACAAAAGGGAAACCTATCCTGTAGTCAGGATTGTTTTAAATAGTCCGTTTTTCATTTTCGAAAATTTGAATTCTGCTAATCCATTGATA
>OGWQ01000496.1_pt1 | contig 29600 bp, 28 predicted proteins | sample 1576091 | NCBI WGS metagenome assembly OGWQ01 (sample SAMEA3541584, study PRJEB24748) | human gut metagenome | biome: human gut; feature: human-associated habitat; material: faeces | place: China | collected 2012
CCTTTCTTCTGCTGGGTATCCAGTCCAAATTTATCAAGGATCTCCATCTCTGTATAAATTGTCCTTCGGTCCGTACTGATCCCATATTCCTGATCCAGAATCGTGCATAATTCCGATGCATTCAACATATGTTCATCATCGGTACGTTCCAGCAGGATTTCCATCAGATATAACGTACGGAGCTTCTGATCAAAAGAAGCCATAGCGTATCACCTCCATTTTCTGTTTTCACTTTTCCCAGTGAAACATTTTTCACATTTACCACTCTTCACATTTAATATCGCTTATCTGTTCAATTGGAATGACCGTTTGATCTGTCATGATCATGGTATGCTCATATTCGTCTACCTTTTTTACAATACCAGAGTACGTAACATAGGATCCGCCGGCTTTTTTTGCATCGGGAATAAAATAAGTTATCGATACATTCTGTTCTATACCGATATTATTTCTGATTATGTTGATTTTTTCGTTCAGCTGAGCAATCACTTCCTCACTCAGTTCCAATCGTTCATCGGTTAATCTTGCCGTCTCTTTTATCGCAGCATCATGTCCGGTCAAAGCTGCAAAAGGAGCAAATTGCGCTGCCCGATCCTGAAGTGGCATTTGCGGATGATTCTTAGAGACCGGATGCGGTAAATTGATGATATCGTCATAAGAATTATTTTTCATCCTCTTCCAACTCCTTTACGCCTTATGTCCGCCAATTTGTTCATTTCTATCCTTAGCGGTTGCGCCTTCCTGAAGATTCATCCCCTTCAGTACAGCGTTTTTTCCAAACTTCTTTTTGATACTGAGCATGGCTTCCTGCATACGTTTTTCGATCCAGCGCGGCTTCTTCCTCTTCCTTCTTTTTCCTTTTCGCCTCATAATCCGTAAAAAGATCCAGCTGCTCATACACTTCTTCTTTCTTTACAGAACTTTCATCCACAAGCCTGTTCGCTGTGATATTGATTCTTCTGATAAGCAGGTTTCTGTCAACGATCCTGTCATATAGCTCTATTACTGCATCCGTTATCATTTTTGTTGAGGAAGTCTGCCTTTTTAGATTGGTCGTTCCATGTGCGTGTTTTGGAATTCTTCTTCCATAACGGTCGATCGTAACCTCTCCATGGTATTTCTTTCTCCGGTCAGGATTGTTCAGATTCTCAATATCATAACCAACTGTCAACACGATCTGATCCGTTACAAGCTTCTTATCCACCAAATCCAAAACCATCTGATCCGTCATCTCTTTTACAACCAGTTTTGCTTTTTCAAAATCATAAGGACAATGAAGTACCTGTCCGGAACAAACACTGTTCGTTTCCGGTTTGTAAGCCTTGACCATTTTCATGGTACAGGGCTCATATCCCCAGGCATGATCGATCAGCAGCTCTGCATTAACGCCAAACAGTTTATATAGCAGATCTTCGTCCGTGAACATTTCCAATAACAAAGAAAAAAATCCAAAAAGAAAATGCAATTGTCAATAGTAGAATCGTTGCTATACAAGTGTTCAAACTATCTTCTTTTACAAGTTTTGTTCCCTGAGCAAATGATATACACCATAGAAACTGAATATAGTACATAAGCCTTGGTATAAAAGCAAAACTAGATAAAAACAGCATTGCAAATATATACAACACATTTAAGCTAAAGAGAGCCTTATTAATGCCTTTCCAATAATCCTTTTTTTCTCTTTTCATATATGCAAATTGTAATATTGTCACAACAGCAGCAAGGATAATTATACTTCTATAACCAGACGCTCCTGTTGTATTAGTACTCAAAAAAAACTCATTTGTGTACTTCGAAGTTACTAAACCGATTACTCCACTCACTATTGTTAAAAACCTTGTCGCAAATAATCTAGCAACTAGACACCCAACACAGGCAGCAACCGTAAACTTCGCAACACTAAGTTTATTTTTCAAAGCAAGATATGCTATAAGGATAATCGCAAATTCAAAAACAGCCGTTCGGTGAAAAGCGCAAGCCACCATTACACAGATAATAGACTTGATAATAGCATCTTTACTAAATTGCTTTTCAAAAAGATAGGAAAGTGCAAAAAATGAAATTGCTAAAGCACATGACTGTCTTACAGTGCTTAATGTAATGTTATAAAACAAAAAATAGAAGAATAGCATACTCAACCATGGATAAGCTTTTCCTCTGAGTTTCCAGCATCCTGCAAATGTAAAAAAAACAATAATTAGTTCAGTCGCAAAGAACAGCCACCCAATTTCTGTTGTGAATCGAGAGATAATGTAATTCAATAAACAATATCCAATATCGTTTATGTCACCACCAAGAATAGCTACATAATAACTAAAGCTATTTGAATTTATTGCTTTATTAAATAACGGGACGACATAAAACGATACGTCTGACCCCACCGAAACCGCTCTCATTGAGGCAAGTAATGCAGGCAGCAGAAGACCTATTAACACCGGTATTTTTTTCAATCTAACTGTTTCCCACATCCCATCTTCCATTTTCCGTTTTGTACACTCCCTCGTCCCTATCCAAATAAATGTCGAAGATACGAGAAATGTTAAAATATAAATCATTCTGTTATACCCTCCACCACAGAAAAACAGAATTTTCCTAATTTCTAATATAACGTTTTATTATCCTATCAAGGTCAACTAAATTTAGTCCTAGCCTTACATATTTCTTTAACTCTAATTTCAAAGTGATGGGGAAATATTTTTGTATTAACTGGGGCATTTCTAATATACGAAATTCAGAAAAAAATTCCGCTCGCTTTGAATGAAACGTCGGCGATTCAACCATCTCCGTCACATTTTGTACTACATCATCGCTTGAAACTTCACAATATTTAAAACAGTTCTTAATATTGGCGAATAGCTTCTTTCCCTTTTCTGAATGAATAAGCACTCTTGTTGTACCCTTTCTTTCATCAAAGCTCTTATCGTATTTATAACTTGGAAAGCAATCCCAAATCGTGAAATCACTATTTCTGTATCTGCTTCTAAACCTACAATCAGTACATGAAGGCCTAATAATCATTCCCGAAAAAAACATTCTTAACCACGGTTGACTTTCTATACCTCCACGATATTTTTTACCGTTTTCTGCCCTCAACTCCATTGTTGAGTATTGATATCCAAGTGATTTGTCTCTAAATCTAATCGAAGACAATTTTCCTTTTTGTTCAACCTCATATTGAATATATTTTTCCCAAACACCAGGTGATGGAACTGCCCTACAAACCACATCAACTAGAATAAGATTCTGATAATCTTTTCCAAGGAAATGCCGCAGTCCCTCAATTTGGCATGGAGTTCCGCTAAAGCAGACCATCCTGCCCCTTTTTAGTTCGTTCCTCACCTGCTGAAAAGCGTAACCAACTCGGCTTTGAACATATTTAGAATTTCTAAATCTTTTTAGTTCTTCAATTGTTTCAACTGAAGTATGTCTAACTTTATATTCTTCTGTCATCTCAACTCCAAATACAATTCCCCCCTTTTCAATTACATACGATGCAATTCCTGTAAATGCTCCACCAGAAGTGCTTTCTTTGCAGACTTCATCATCCTTATATTGCAGAAGATACGCAACCTGATTTTCATTTTTCTTTGTCTCACAATTGCTAATTGGACATACTTTCTCGCAAAGCCCACAGTTAACACAAGTGTCCTGATTTACTTGTGGATACAAAAAACCTTCTTCATCTGATTTCATTCTTATGCTTTCATTCGGGCACGCATTGTAACACGCTTCACAGCCACAACAATCAACTTTATTAACTATGTTTATCACAAATCAGTACTCCTTTGATTTTCCAATGCAGCAGTCAGGTATTTATACGATTCTTCTATGTTCTTTCTTAGCCGTTCTCTTACTAAGGAATAATCCGTTTTGATTGTTAGAATTTTTTTAATATTCTCATTTCCTACTATTAATCTATCTTCAATGCCAGTCATATTGAACAGCGTCTCCAATCTGCTATTCGTCGACTGCCTACTCGTATTAGAAAATCGTCTAAATGTAAAAAAGTTCTTTTCATACTGTATAGAAAACGCTGAACAATGAAATGAATCCGTGCAAACATATTTTGCATTTCTAATTAGATTCAAAAATTGCCCCGGATCGACATCATACAATCTTATGTCCGAACAGGCTTCATCTGCTTCCACGTATTCGTCTATGTGCGGCAAGCATACAACTTTCAAGTTGGTTTCCTTCTTAAGTCTAGTTACAAATTCTCTATGAAGGAGATTGTTACCCAGAAAATAGACAAAAATATATTCACCTTCAATAATCGGCGCCTCTTCTTGAATAATCATCCAATCCTTACCATCGAATAAAAGTGTTGGATCGCATACTACCGGCACTGTTCTTCCGGTAATATTATTAACTATTCTCGCTCCCGACTCTTCTCTTACACTAATGTGCTTGATTTTGCTAAGGAACACTTTGGCTAATTTTGTGGTGTCTTTTGGTAAAGAAGATTGTCCAAAGCTTGTAGCATAAGCGACAGTGTTTATTTCATCCGGCACAAAGTTTAATGTGTAGTAATCTGCCGCAATATTGCCAGGTAGCCACAGTTGATCACTTCCAACTAGAACAGCCTTATACCTCGAACAATTATCAGAAAGTTCTTTTTTGGATTTATAAGCAGGTGACATCTCGAAGTGTTCCTTTTTAAACCTTCTAAATGCCTCATCTCTCGCTTCAACATTTCTTGTATAGTTATTTTTTTTTAATTTACGTACTACAGCATCCTTTGCTCTTCCGATCTTTGTTATAAGAATATCCGATGTCAAAGACGCTTTAATAAAGTAAAGTATTTTTGCCTTTTTAATTTCTCCATCAAATCCAGAGATGTCGATGGTTTCATTTTCATATCCAAGTTTGTCCAACACCATCTGTGTAGCATATGCTTGAAGCATACTTCCATAATTATGCTGAAAATAGCATGACACAATTGCCGTTTTTTTCATTTTACCAATCTCCATAACAACCCCAATTTCAGCCAACTATATTTTCAAACAGTTTTCCATGTTCTTCTGAAACTCTTCGAGCGTCAAATCTGTTATGTACATCTTCCATGCCCCGTGCTACCAATCTATCCCCTAATCCATCTTCCTGATAGATTCGCAATACAGCGTTACTTGCCCCAACAACATCATCAACCTCAACAAGTAAACCGTTTTCTTCGTTACGAATGATGCTGGGAATGGCATCTACTTTACTTGCTACAATCGGCTTGCCCACCATCATGTATTCAGGAAGGGCCAAGCCGAAGCCTTCCCATCGACTCAGTAAGCATGCGACATCAAAAAGCTCCACATAGCTCATTGGGTTATCAACCCAGCCTGTAATATATAAATTGTCCGAGAAGCCATTGCACTCCGCATATCTTCTGATTTTACCTTCTTGGTTTCCGTTTCCAACAATAATAAAGTGTGCATTTGGAACTGCATCCTTCACCTTCTTTGCCATCTTGACAAAAACATCCGGTGCTTTCTGTGGACTCATTCGCCCAACCATTCCAACGACGAATGCATCTTCTTGTATGTTCAAGTCTTTTCTCGTAACCGCACCATGTACTCCATTTTCATAAGCTTCAATATCCACCCCGTTGAAGATGACCTGTAACTTATCTTCTCTGCAGATTCTCCGATCTAACGCAGACCGCTTCTCGGCATCCGAAATGCAGATAATCTTATCACAGAATGGTGCAGCCACCCTTTCAATAGCCGTGTACATTGCCTTTTTTCTTGCCGAGCATCGCATATTAAACGCCCACCCATGTGGATTATATACGCAGTGATTCTTCAGACCAATATCTGCGACACGAGCAATTGCTCCGGCTTTGCTGGAATGAGCATATACGATATCAGGGTTATATTTCCTTATCAGTTTTCTAACAGCTTTAATTGCCTTTAAGTCACTCGCCCCAATGGCTCTGGTCATTTCGATCTGTTCAAAAGAATCAACCAATCCTCTATAATCTTCCTCACGGAAATCCTGTGAGCAAACCAGTATATTCTCAAATTTTTCCTTATCCAAATACTTGAGAAGCATTCGGATGTAGCGATCCACGCCACCTGCAGCCTGTGCCACATGTAGTATTCTGATTTTATTCTTCCTCATCCCTCAATGCTCCCCACTGCTTTATTTATTGTCAACCAAATAAGTTCCGAACCCAGTTTGTTTTATTGCACGACAGCAAGCCTGTATACAGATTGCAGCAACAATCTATACGCAGGCTCGCCTTCGTACCTCCTTATTCTGTTTTCTGCTCTATCAGCTTTCGCTGTGGTGGGTTAAGTATAGAGCGCAACCAGAAGCCATTAGCACCTGAAATCACGCTGGCCGTAACGCACCATGACAGGCAGAAACAGGTTGAGGTGAAAAGGTCAAGCCGCGTAAACCCGCATGAAATCAGGCTTTTCTCTGGTTGCCCATATTATTTCACACTCCCCATGGATGGTGACCACCACCCTTTTGCCGAACATCTTGGGCAGCCATGAGAAGAAGGCCGGTCCCTCTGCGTGGATATGCACCACACCATATTTTCCAAATGCACTATACAGAGCCGCAAAAAAGGATGATGTTACCGCTGCAAGACCTCTTCGATTGATTGTGGGAACCGTTTTCTGATGAATACCTTTATATTCAATTGTGGCATCATCGTACTCTGCACCGCTTACATGATGGCCTGCTCTGTTGTAACAGGTCACGTCACAACCATTCTGTGCCATTCGGGTGCAGAGCTCTTTGACAACGATCTCTACTCCGCCCTCTCTCGACCACCTTTTGTGGCCAAAAACAGCAAGCCTCAATTTCTCTTTCATTTTTCCTTTCCCGTCGCTTTCCCCATTTAGGGATCTCATCCCCATACCGTGCCAAACTCCGGCCCGGTTTCCTTTATATCACAAAAAGCCCGGACGCATTTACGCCCAGGTTTTTGACTGATTTACGCCGCAATTCATTGACATTTTATTTCCAGAATCATCAATATCAATTTCGTAAATGTATTTATCGACACTAAAAATATTTTACCATTTTTTCCTTTGGGATACAATACTTTTCAGCTGTATCATTGCCTGCTTCATGGCTAAGATTTCCGTACTTTATTCCGTCTTTTTGTTGCAACATATTCATTTTGGAAAGAAACTTGTTCCATTGCTTTTTTCAGCAAAAAACACCCCTCCTCTCACGGAAACCCGCAAAAGGAAGGGTGTTGAACTCAATATCCTGTTGTCATGCCAATCACAGCATATTCGTACCAGCGAAGCCGGTATCAGCTGTTATTCAGCACGGCACCTTAAGCACTTTTGAGCGTAGAGCTATGATTAGCAGTTCTCAGCGAAGTACTTAATGGTACGGACCATCTGAGAGGTGTAGGAGTTCTCGTTGTCGTACCAAGACACGACCTGGACCTGGTAGGTGTCGTCGTAGCTACGCTAGTTTTTCGCACACTTTTTGTAGTCGTTCCTAATTTTGAAACAACAGTTACAGTACCACAGCGCACAGTTGTCGTACTAAACCCGGCTTGTTCGTACCACCATTATACCACGTTTCAGCGTTATTTTCAAGTTTTCCCTCTTTCTTTTTTCGCCGGTATATTTATGCGAGCGATAACGTATATTCTCATTTACCAATCTTCGGAGAGCCTGGGGCCCGGGGCCTCCGCCGGGGCGTCTGCCCTGCCCAGGTACTCTCCTCAGTCCGTGATCTTGCGGCTTTGAGGGGTGATCTTGGGGTGGATCTTATGGGGGTGAGCAGATACCAGATGGCTGTGTAGCAGGTTGTTTGTGGCCCTTGCAGCTTTTTCCCGGCGGTTTTTGGATTGAAATTTCACCGGACGTGTTTTGAAGGGTACGGTGGGAAAAGGGAGACATTTGTTTGATATGGAACAGTCAACAATAAAAGACGTCATCCATCCTTAGAATGTCACATCTGCCGACCAGCTCTTTTCATCTTCCCATTCACTTTATCCGGCATATCAATGAGTCCGAATCGGTAGAACATTCCATAAATATAAGTCACGCCTCGGATGTCGCCCAGAGCTTTCGGGCGGTTTACCACTGCTCCCACCTCTTTTATATTGTTCAGTGCCAGCAATACCGAACTCCAGGCCAGGCTTTTACTGTTCTCCCGGCGGTCAATCCAAAGCTCTTTTGTGTATTGGCCATTCCGACCTTTTCGTATTTCATAGGTAAAGGGTAAGCCGGAATAGGTTTTGAACCGCACTCCAGAATAAAGCAGGACCACCTCCCACAAATGCTCCTCTGTCGGCTCGGTTCGCAGCTTTCTTACTGCCCTGTATCTCCGCTGCCGCTCTGCTCCCACACTGATTTTTTCCACAGGTGCCTCCTTTGGAAAGTACACGCCCTTTTCGTATGGCAGGTACGAGGTGACAGAGGCTTTGGAAAGTTTCAGAGTGTTTGCAGTTGAGAGTATGGAGGTTTTGTAGTCTTGTGTTTCACGGTATTCTTGAAAGGTAGCTTGCACCTTCTCCGCCACTTCAGATTCATACACACCGGCTGTGATGAGGAGCTTCCGTACCTTGATTGGATTCAGAGTTAGCGCATCTGCAATGGATCGAAGGGAGCAGTCCTCCCCATAAAGAGCAACAGCAGCATCCATCTGCTCTTTCAGATTCTTCCCGGCATCATGCTCCGGCTTCAGCTTCTTCCGACCGCCGCCGGGCTTCTGGGATTTATAAGCTCTTTTCTCTCCCATAATCATTCGTGCAATTCCAGCGGCAGTCCGTCCGGATCATGGAAGAAAGTCATCTTCTTACCAGTATAATCGTCAACCCGAACCGGCTCACATTCAATCCCAACTTCTGCCAATTCCCTCACCGTCTGCTCTACACTCTCTACACAGAAAGCAAGATGCCGCAGCCCACATGCTTCCGGCCGGTTCACTCGCTTCGGCGGGTTTTCCTCAGCGAAAATCTCCAGTTCCGTGTGTTCATTAACACGAAGATCCAGTTTCCAGTCCTTACGCTCTGGGCGATAGTTTTCTCTGATGACAGAGAATTCCAACTTGTTTACATAAAAATTCTTTGCGGCTTCGTAGTCAGATACGATGATTGCAATATGATGTATTTTTGATAAGTTCATTTTCTCACGCTCCATTTCTTTTATTTTTATTCAATCTTTATTTTCGTTACAAACTATATATTAACCTTCAAAAAAAAACCGTGTGAACTCCTGGAGTTCAGTTTGTCCACACGGCCGATCTTATTTCAGTTTTTCGAGGATCTCGTCCGCACTCATACCGCTTGCCAACAGCTTCTTCAGCACAGCCTCTGCTTCAGCCTTCTTAGCTTCTTCAGCGGCCTTAGCATCTGCCTTTGCCTTCTTCGATTCCAGGGCTGCCGCTTCTTTTTCGGCCTTCTTCAGAGCAGTCTTCTTCTCTTTCAAGTCAGCCTTCAAAGTGTCAATGTTGGCAGTGATGGATGCGATCTCAGTATTCAGAGACGTAATAGTCTCCTGCTTCTCCGCAATCTGAGATGCGTAGTCGTTATTGGTTTTGGGACGGTTTTTGCTGCCTTTCGTTCTGGGCATAGGTGATAACCTCTTTCCTTTTATAGTGGTTTAAGTATAGTATCATAAAATCTTAAATGTAAGATTTTTTATTATACCAGTCCATATTCCTTCATTTTTGTGCCAATCATTCCGAAATAAAACTGTCCTAGCGTATCAATTTGTGTGGGATTAAGCCATCCTCTCATAAATGTATCCAAAGCAGCTAATTGTGCTGTTCCTATAAATTCAGAAAACTCCATTTTATCTATATCATCTCTGTAATCCTGAGCATACATTAAGCATATTGAACGCCTACCATAATAGTTGAATATCAGCCCTGCTGTTGTTACAAGTGTCTCTAGATCTTTAGGAAAGTCGTTTCTTCTAAGTAACAACTTTGCAGTATTAGCCGGCTCATCTACAAAGTTCTGCATTGACTTGATTGATGCAACAGTTTCTATTTGCTGTTTCATGGAAAAAGAAATATTTTTGCCAATGCTCTCATATCCCAAAATTTTAATAGTTTCAATTTGGCTTGCATACCACATGATTGAAACCAGCTTCAATCGCATCATGGATTGAGTAATCCATAATGATATGTCCAGCATCATCCACTGGCTCCAACTGTTTGATTCCTGTTCCAAAACGGCTACCGATACCGGCTGCCATGATAAGTAACGTTGTTTTCATAACTTCTTCCTCTTACTAACTTTTATTCTACTGTCACACTCTTCGCCAGATTTCTTGGCTTATCCACATCCAGGCCCTTGGCTACAGACACATAGTAGCCGAGTAGCTGCAACGGAATCACTGCCAGGCTACCAACAAAGTGCTCGTCCACCTTTGGGACATAAACTGTGAAGTTTACCTGATCTTCGATTTCATACTTGCCATAAGTAGTGAGCCCCATCAGATAAGCACCACGGCTCTTGCACTCCAACATATTGCTGATAGTTTTTTCGTAGAGTTTGCTTTGGGTCAGCACGCCGATGACCAGCGTTCCCTGCTCAATCAGACTAATAGTTCCGTGCTTCAGTTCGCCAGCTGCATATGTCTCCGAGTGAATGTAGCTGATTTCTTTCAGTTTCAAACTGCCTTCCAAGCAGACAGCATAGTCAATGCCACGACCTACGAAGAACACATCGTGTGCATTGGCATACTTTGCTGCAAACCACTGAATGCGTTCTTTATCTTCCAAAGTTTTCTGCATCTCCTCCGGGAGAGTCAACAGTTCAGAAATATAGTAGCTGTACTGTTCTTCAGTGATTTTTTCTCTAACCTTCGCAAACTGAAGGCATTGATTTTCAAAAAGTCGGATGTAGAGGACTTGCGAGAAAAATTGCAAGAGGCCTGTGACCATCCAGAAATGGTTATAAGAATGAAGAATCAGGCAGCTGACTTTATCTGCGAGAAATATAACTGGGATGAAGTTGTAAAGGAAACGATGAAACTGTAAATATGAACAAGAACCGTTGCCTGTGTGTGGATGAAAAGGGCAATGTCATCACTGGCGACCACATCCTGTACATCTATGTCCCGGCAATTCTGAAATACACTCGCAACGTGTATTACATTGGCAACCTTGAGTTCGCAAAACTGACTCCGGGTGAAGCTCATTTCTATGACTTGAACGGTGATGAAATTGAGAAGCAGACCACAGAGATCAAGTGGGATGCCGAGGCAGCTGAAAAAGGCGGCTTTGAGCATTTCATGATGAAAGAAATCCATGAGCAGCCGAAAGCTGTCCAGGATACCCTTAATTCTGTAATCAAGAACGGCGCTATCGACCTATCCAGTGTGGAGATCACCGAGGACGAAATTAAAAACTTTGAGCAGATCTATATTGTTGCCTGTGGCTCTGCATGGCATGTGGGCATGGCTGCTCAGTATGTGCTGGAAGATATAGCGGATATTCCGGTGCGTGTGGAACTTGCATCTGAGTTCCGCTATCGTAAAATGCCGCTCAATCAGAAAGCACTTGTAATCGTTGTCAGCCAGTCTGGCGAGACAGCAGATACATTCTCTTCCATAAGTTTCCTTAAAATAGTCCTGCACTCCTTTGCTCAGAACAATGACCTCGTCCGCATATTTCGCAGCATTTTTTTCGCCTTGGTGGATAAACTTAGAGCCAAGTCCTGATTGCCATTTCTCGCGCTGCCAATCAATGCCATGGATCGTCACCACCACTCTCTTTCCCAGCAGTTTCGGCAGCCAGGCGAAGAAGGCAGGACCTTCTGCGTGAATATGAACCACGTCGTATTTTCCAAAAGCACTGCAAAGTGCCGCAAACCCGGAGGAACTCACTGCCGCCAGACCCCCTGATGTCAAGATAGGGACAAAAAAATTCTCAAAAAAAGCAAAAAAATAAGCCCCACAAGGCTTTTCTGACAATTCTTTGAATCATCAGGGCCTTGTAGGGCTATCCGTTATCTTATGCTATTTTATTTTCACACTGCCTGTAATGGGGTGTTCTCCATTGTTTCCTTAAACTGCTCAACTGTCATCTTTGCTTTTGCCGCAGCACGCTCCAGCGGTAAATCACCCTCTCGAACAAGCTGAACCAGCATCCGAATCTCGCCAATTCCGATGCCTTCGATTCTGCCTTCCTGACGGCCTTCTTCACGGCCTTCGGCTCTTACGCCTTGACTAAGATTGCACACTTCAAGCACCTCTCTTTCCAGTTCTTCGCTCATTGCAACGCCAAACTCTTCTTCCAGAATCTTCTTTTTCTCCGAACCTGATCTTGTGGAAGATAACAGCACTTCCATAAATTTCAGGATTCCCTTATGATTCTCCGTCCCTGGCTTGCCTAAACAAATCATTACGACACTCATCAAATCGTAGTTTTCGGTTTCTTCCTGCGCTTCTCCAATCAACTGTTCGGGTTTGATGGAGTACCGGGTAAGCGTATTTTCAAAACCATCTGACGGCTGAGTACAAATCCAGATGGAGTAGACCTTACGAATCTTCCCATATTCAGATTTTGTAAAAATCGGACCGTGCTGTGCAGAAATCATTCTGCTACAATAATAGATTGCCCGTTTCGTCAATGGGTATCCCGGCTTGAATTTTGTCTGTGCTTCCACATTGATAATCAGACGAATGACTTCTTCCTGTTCTGCACTGTCCGCAGATTTCGGTGCGATTGCGTCAAAGCGAACATCGTAGAACAATGTTCCCTCGGTCAGCGTAGAGTCCTCGTTGTTACTACCCTTGATTACATCTGTTGACTTTTTGGGTCTGTTCGTATCATCGACATGAACACCAACAGAGCCAACCTCCGGGGTTCCCTCGATGTATTTCTCAACAATATCATCTACGGTGCAATCGCTGTATTCATTCACACAGCCTTTCATGATCTGTGCCAGAATCTGTTTGTTTGCCAACAGCTTTTTCGCTGTTCTGTCATACCTCGAATCATACTCTGTCTGATCTATCGTGTGGGCAAGCTGATTTTCCACCGTGCCTTGTTTTTCCATCGGCATTCACTTCCTCGCAGTAGATTCAACAAGAGCGTAAACTCTCCTATCGTACTTCCATCTTACCATAATTCACCGCCCATATCAAGCAACCAACTGTAAACTTTCCTTGCACGGAGTTGTCCATATTATTGCATTCTTCGCCACTGTTATATCATAGGCAACTAATTATTTCAGAACCCACTAATGTGAGATTCACATTTCAGTCAGTACTCTCCCGTTTTCTATCTGCATCGCATCCGTTATCTTAAACGAAACAAGTCGCTGCTGTGGAAAAGCTCTTCCGATCAGCCGATAGGACATTTTCTTGTCCCACCCAGAATCCCCGTAAATCATGCGAACCAATGCCATACACTTGATTTCGCCGCTATTAGATTCGTCTGGTTTTCCCACACGATGCGCTCCTGATTCTTCTGCTCCACACGCCTGTACAGCTATCTGTTTCATTTTACGATTATACAGAAACCGATAGTGTGACGGCCATTCTAACGCTTCCAGCGTTTTTCTGAAGACCGTGATTCGTCCCTCTTCCTCGCAGAAACTCATGCCAAGTCCTGCCTGTTGCTCCGTTTTCTGTTCTGTTTTTTGCATATTGCTCACCTCCCACAAATGGACAGACCCTCCCCTTGTACAACCTGTCAATTAGTCCTTTCCAGCTTCAGGAGCAATCTTTCCTGTCAGAATCCCCATTGACACATACCCATCCATTTGCTTGACTTCAGATTCTTTCCGGTGTTCTTCCACAGGCACACCAAAAGTTCCCACAATATCATCCAGGTAAAATCCCTTTCGGCTGTTCACAGGTTTTGTTGACGCAGCATTATCCTGCGAATCGACTGCGTTCTTTTTTCTCTGTCCTTCATGAAAAATTTCTGGCACAAGCAGATCAAAAACATACAGAGTTTCACCCTCAAAGGTAATCCTGTACCCCAGCATTTTATATCGGCACTCGCTGTCCCATCCCATTTTCTGATAAACTAAAGTCGCAAATGGCTTGCAGGACATCTTCCGGCTTTTGCGCTTATCCGGTTTTGCCACGCACCAACGCAGAGCGTCCTTGTCATTTTCATCACACCCACGAACAACGATACGCTTCAAATCATTGTTGAACATGACATGAACGTAGACCACATCCTCCAGCCCTGTGATACAGGCTGTATTGAATGTGATACTATCTTTACGAATCACGATTGCCGGGTCACGCAGATGGGCAAACAATTCCTTTCGCACGACCTGGTAGCCATCATACGAAAAGGCACTTTCCAGTTCTTCCGCCCGTGCGTCTCTATCATCCTGCACAATCTGCTTCTCTGGCGGCATGATTGTTGTGTTTTCTTCATTCATCTATAATCAGTCCATCCTTCCATTATCTTCTCCGCTTCACGGAGCAACTCATTTAGACTTTCTGCCGTAAATATGTTCATTTCCTCTATCTCCGTCGCAGGACGAAATACATCCCAGTTTCCGGCATAATGCTCCTGCCGTAAGATACCCACCTGTGCTATACTTGTAATCGGCTGTCCAAATGTTCCAGCCCACTCTGGTGGAAAAATGTAAATCTTCTTTTTGACCGTTTCGCCCTCATCTTCTTCGGTGTTTTCCTTTGGAGGCAGAACGATTTCTTCCACCTTAATCATTTCAGGCTCATCAAATGCGAACAGCATCATTTTGTTATCGCCCTGCTCCAAAAACTGGCCACGGAACCGATAACGCAAATCCTCATCCCATTCCATAATGTCAAATAAAGTCTTTGCAAGTCCACGACAGCCCAAAGTGCTTGCACACCAACGTCCCTCTTTCAGTCTGCCCCAACGGATCGCGTTTGGATTATTCTTGTCACAGGGGCGAATGGCAATGCAGCGTTCAACAGAATTTAGCAGCAGCTCCACATATTCAACATTTTCAAACTTTTTCAAGCAAGCGGTGTTAAAGCGCAATCGTCCATTAGAAATCGTCATAGCCGGATTCTGCATAGTAGAAAAATACTGTACCCTGACTATTTCATAGCCCGTCAGATCAAGACGCTTTTTCACATCCGCAGTAACAGTGACATCCGGTTCTTTCATCACGCTTTCAGAGGCTTCCCTGTATTCTTCTGCCGAAAAACCTGTCCAATCCTTATCAAAAGGCACATATCCTCGCAAAATCCCATCTTCAACCACGCTCAACACGGGCAAGGGTCTGTTTTTCTTTGAATAATTGCGGGATGCCCGCAGATGATTGGCTGCATTAAAAACTTCTCTGGAAACAATGGCTTCATGGTGATTCTTCTGCCTGTACTGTGTCCGATCATTGTTGTTTTTCTTTGATTTATGCGTCAAAAAGTTCGGTGTAAAGGTCTTTCTTGCCAGTACATCACCACAATGGCGCTCATTTGCCAGAACACCTGCAAGTGTACCGGGATTCCACTCCACACGTCCCAACTTCGTCTTACGGCTATACTCCATCAAAAGAGTTGCAATCTCCATAAGCGAATATCCATTCAGGTACAGGTAGTAAATCACCTTTACCGTCTGTGCTTCCTCCGGGTTAATTACAAGGTTGCCTTCCTCGTCTTTATCGTATCCAAGCAATGCAGGGGTCAGGAACAGGCCACGGCTGAACCGCCGATCAATCGACCAGTTCATAATGATAGATTTGGAATGCGATTCTTCCTCTGCCACAGATGCCAGAATCGTCAGAATCATGCGTCCATTGCTGTCCAGCGTATAGATATTATCTGCTTCAAATTTCACACCCACAGGCGGATTCAGATTTTTCAGAAGTTCAATCACAGAAAGGCAGTCAACGATATTTCGAGCAAAACGGGCAATGGATTTTGTAAGAACAAGGTCAATCTTGCCTGCCTTGCAGTCCTCAATCAACTGCTGCATCCCTTTTCGGTGTTCCAGAGATGTGCCGCTGATGCCCTCATCCGCATAGATTCCAACAAATACCCATCCCGGCTGTGCCTGAATATAATCCGTATAATAGTTTTTCTGAAGTTCATACGAAGAAGTCTGTTCATCATTATCCGTGGAAACACGGATATATGCTGCCACACGCCGAATCACAGAACTTGTTTCCAAATCCTCTATGATTTTGGCGGGAATGACTTCCAATTCCGATATATCTACGCCCTTATAGCGGTCTCTGATTTTTTGCTTACGGTCTACTGCTTCTACTTCACCGGTAATCATGTGCTTTTCCTCATTCTCCCGTATGGATGCTCCAATACCACTGTCGCATCTTCCGATAACTTCGGATACCGAGTTCTTTCTTCGTATTTTCTGCGGTTCTGCGGCTGATTCCTTCATCTTTCATCCGCATATAGATTTCTCTTGCTCTCATATCGCCATCAGAAAGCAACTTTTTTATCAGATATGCTGCCTTTTCTGTTTTTGACTCAAATTCCGGCACTTTCGGTTGTTCCGATGAAACGAATGTGCTCTTGCACTCCAACCATTGAAAACCCATCTCCGCTGTTATAGAAAACCGAATTTCTCCATCAGACGGAGCCAAACTGTTTTTTATCTGCCGAACAATACGAATATCTGTATCTTTCTGGTCACGCTCCACCTGCAAAACACTTCGCGCAGCAGCAACCACATCTATGCTGCCAAGGCTTCGGTACAAACCTTTCGTTCCCTCTTTCTTATTGAGATGACCAATCAGCACAATGGCACAATCATATACTGAAGCCCACATTCCGAGACGCTGCATCAGTTTTCTGGCTCTCCCTGCAATCTGGAGGTCAGAATCACTTCCTAAATACGCCTGAATCGGGTCTATAACTACAAGCCGTGGGCGAAATTCAATGATTGCCTGACGGATACGCTCATCATCCAGTGTTAGACCACTGTATGTTTCTTCATTGATAAAAGCTACTTTTCTACAATCTGCGCCACATCTTTCCAGTCTGGGTTTAATGGTATCTGATACTCCATCTTCCGAACACTGGTAGATAACCCTCTGCGGCGTCCCAACAGGCTTTCCATCCGGTGTTTTCCCACCCTTAGAAAGTTCCGCAATCAGATTCATCATCATGGTTGACTTTCCATCGCCGGGATCGCCTTGTAGCAATGTTATCTTTCCCACTGCAATGAATGGATACCACAACCAGTGAACAGAAGTTGCCTGCACATCACTATATAATGTAAGAATTCTTTTTTCTACCTTGTCCGCCATCGTCTTTCCTTCCTATTTGCAGTCTTTTCCTACCTCTATTATAAAGCATTCGTTGCGTTTTGACTGCTACCCATCAGGTAGCATGAGTTGCCTTTTGCTACCCAGTAGGTAGCAAAACAGCCTAAGACCACAGAGCAGCTAGCAGTGTGTCCCTTTGCGGTCTTAGAACCTTTGATATAGAGTTGCTCTGCCTACCATCATGCGAGATAATTGTACTGCCTTATGCGGGGAATCATAAGGAGAAAAGCACATGGCTACTGATTATAAAGCTTTGGGCAAGCGCATTTCAAATGCCCGAAAACAAGCTGGTATCACGCAAGAGGCCCTTGGAGAGCAGCTTAACATGACACGAAAACATATTAGCGTAATCGAATCCGCTATCAAACGCCCAAGTCTTGATGCACTGGTTGATATTGCCAATGCTCTTGACGTATCGACTGATGATTTGCTGGTAGATAGTTTGATGCACTCGACTTCAACCTCAAATTCCGAAATTCACCGTCTTCTCTTGGACTGCAATGAAATCGAACAGGAAATTCTCACTCGGATGGTAAGAGAGATGAAAGCCATACTGTACGGTTTGGGAATCTGATTTTGTAGCCCGCTGATCATATAACAAAAAAGCCCGCATAAGACACAGCTGCACTTCGGATTACACCGGGGTGCTGTCTGTGGCTTATGCGGTCAAAGTCATTCCTACGGAATGAAATGCCCGCCTGATCGAGAAGATTTACGAATCCTCTCAACCAGACGGGCATTCTTTTTGCTCACCTTGCTGTTTCTATGCAGTTATGCGCCATACTTTTCCAATGCTCTCCGAATCACATCCTCACAGTTAAACTCAACTTTCATCGTCTGATCGTCATACAGATAAACCATGCTGACAAAAGCATCTACACATTCCTTGGTCAGACCGCCTATGTATGTTTTTTGACTTGCCTGCTTTGTCAGGTTTCGGATTTCTTCATCCAGTTCATCGGCACACTCCTGTTCTTCCTTTTCTGTCCGTATGCTATCCTGCAATGCAGCCAGTTTTTCCGAAAGGGTCTTTTTCTTTTCTATGTACACATCTCGCCGTAGCACACCGTCTGCATACGATTCATATAGTTTGATTTGCTCTACCCGAATGGCTTCTGCTTGCTTTTCCAAGTCCTCAATGTCCACGCAGCGCACCGTGATAGACTGCTTTTCCTGCATTCCCTGATTTACCACATCCAGCGCATAGAATACTGTTTTTATCGCACGAGCCACTTTTGCATTCACCGAATATTCTCTGTAATAGCCGCCGTAGCATTTAGAGAACTTTCCGGCTGACCGTTTATAGCCGCAATAGAAAACCATTTCCCCATATTGCCTTTCGTGGCGAAGCTGCCGATTACAGTTTCCGCAGCAGATTTTTCCTTTTAACGCAAAATCATCATCCACCTTATATTGAATTGGAGTTACGTTACGGATTGCTTTCTGTGCCTGGTAGTATTCATCTTTTGTCACGATGGCCTCATGAGCGTTTTCTGCGATGATCCACTTATCCTCCGGGAGCGTCCGAACAGAGGTAGTATTCACATCAATTTTCTTTCTTCTCCCCATAACCAACGCACCAGTGTATTCATACCGTCTAAGGATTCTCCACACGATTGCCGCGTTCCATAACATTTCACTGTCCGGGGCAATAATAGGATTGCTGCCCATCAGCAGATTCTTTCGTTTCGCATACAATCCCGGCGTAGGAAGATTTAATTCGTTCATGCCGTAGGCGATCTGCGTTGTATTGCGGCCGGACAATGCTAATTCAAATACTTTTTTCACGCAGGGTGCTGCCTCCGGGTCAATCTCCCACCGCTGCCCACCTTTCTTGTTCCACACATATCCAAAAGGGACATTCGTGCAGGTGGCTTTCCCGTTCTTCCAGTTCGTTTCCAGAGCAGCCCGAATCTTTTTCGCAATATCCCGGCTATACATATTATTCACCAGATTGCTGACCGCCACTTCGATTCCCGGTGTTCCGTTGTTCAGTTTCATGCTGTCAAAGGAATTATTCACAGCAATAAACCGAACTCCCATCAACGGAAAAATCTGTTCAATGTAATCGCCAACACCGATATAGTCACGACCAAGGCGGGATAAATCCTTTACCATGATGACTTTTATATCGCCCTGCTTCAAATCCACGATCATTTTCTGAAAAGCCGGACGATTAAAATTTGTTCCAGTATAGCCATCATCTACATATTCTACAATCTCGCCAAACAAATCTTCCTGCTTCCCAATGTAATCGTGGAGCAGCATCCGTTGGTTCTCAATGCTGTTACTTTCATCCTTGCTGCCTTTTTTCAAATCTCCGTCTGCCAATGATAAGCGGAGATAGATTGCAATTTTATCATTCATTCTGAACCTCCGACATGATTGCAAGCACTTCCTGATAGGGGTCGCCACACTTAAATTCGACCTCCACAGAATTGTCCATTCCTACATAGATTCTCTTGATAAGTTCATGCACCAGTTCTTCATCAAATTCATTTTGATTCAGAATCCCGCGCATCCGCTCCATCTGCGCATCGCAGATTTTGATTCTTTTTTCCAGTTCCAATGCACGTTGACGCTGCTTTTGCAGTTCATGTTCCAACCGCTGCTTTTCTGCTATGTAGTGTTCCTTTAGCTGACTGTATTCATCTTCGTCCAGAATTTCAGCTTTATAGTCCTCATATAAGCGCAACCGCCGTTCTTCAGCTTCCTGAATCCGAAACAGGATAGAGTTTTCTTTCATTTTGATGGAACGAGCCGAATCCAGATTGCTGCTGCGCATCATGTCTTTTACCAGCTTTTCTTCTTCACACATGGTAGACACCAGATGATGAATCTGATCCATCGCCACCATCATCAGCATTTTCTCCGGCACCGCATGATAGGCGCAGGGAGTCGTGTTCTTCTTTCTTTTGCAAATGAACACTCCATAGTGCGTTTCTTTCACCGTACCATGCACTCTCCGTTCAAACGTCATGTTGCGTCTGCAACAGCCACAGTAAACCATTCCTGAGAGATGGTTATAACACTTTTCTCTGGTTGCCTTGGAACGAGCCATCGCCATTTCCCGTTTTTCCTTATTCTGTTCCCGCCGTGCCTGCACTTTTTCAAAATCCGATTTCAGAATGATTGCTTCATGCGCGTTTTCAACAATATGCCATTCCTTCTTTTCCACTGGATGGAGGCCAATCCCTTTGTATGATGCAGTTTGCGTTTTTCCAGATACCAGTTCTCCAATATAGGCACTGCTGTTTAAAATACGAAGAACCGTACTGGGGTGCCATTTATTATAGGTAGGGTCATCTCCCTCATGTAATTTGCGATTCAGCCGTTCGTTCGGCCTTGCTACTTCTAAAAATTCCAACCTGCGGGCAATTTCGTTTGTACTCACTCCTGCAAGATACCATTGATAGATCAGTTTGACCCACTTCGCATCCTCAGTCGCTTCAAGCTTATTTCCCTGTTGGTTCAACTGATAGCCATACGGTGTACACCACGATGTAGGGATTCCCTTCTCGCGGCGCATCTGGTAACTAAGGCTGATTTTCTTTGAAATGTCCTTCGCGTACAAGCTGTTTACCATGTTCTTGATGGGAACCGCAAGACTATCCACATCCGACTGCCGGATGTTGTCAAAATCATCGTTGATGGCGATAAAACGAACATGGAGCATCGGGAAAATAGTTTCCAGATAGCTTCCCGTTTCGATATAGTCACGACCAAATCGAGATAAGTCCTTCACTACGATGCACTGAATTTTGCCTGTCCGTATATCCTGCATCATACGCTCAAATTCTGGTCGGTCAAAACGTGTTCCCGTAAAACCATTGTCTGCATAGGTATCGGTCAGCGTCAGTTCCGGGTTTTCCCTGATATAATTATGAATTTGCAAAATCTGTGTGTGCAGGGGATCTTCTGTTTCATGCCCGCCGTTCTCAACCGACAGCCGCGCATACGCTGCCGTGCGCAGAAGTTCTTTTTCGTTTTGCTGTACGGCCTCCTGCACAGCAGCCTGCGGCATCATATTCTTTCTACTCTTTCTTGCCATTACAATCTTCCTCTCCGTTGTTCAGCCATTCTTCCGGGAAGAATCTCTTCCACTCACTTTCTTGTAGGATCACTTCTACCTGTTCAAAATCTACGATCCATACATGGTCAAGCCATTCTTTAAGATGTGTGCGCTCCAATTTTTCAGGAATTGAAATCGCTCGGAACTTCATCAACCAGGGATTTCCATGGCTAAATGCTTTTTCTATGTCATTAACAGCCAGCATTACTTTTTTAAAAGCCGCTTCCTGCTTCTGGACCGTCACCTGATACTGATGTTCATACTCCTCTACCTGTTCTAGTAAAATTGATCCCTGCTCGTATTGCCGATAAACTGCTGTTCGTTCATCGTCCTTGGCCATCAAGTGCGCAACGATCTCATTTGCTCTTTTTCTGTACTGCAACAGTCCAGCATCCATGCACTGCTTGACTTTCTCAGGATTCAAGTCCAGCACCCTATCAATATGCGCAGCTTGCATTTTTTCTTTTTCCAAAGCTGAAAGAATCTCTCGAAAGATTTTCTCGCTTTCGATGAAAGGGGCTTTTCCAGAGAAGCATCTATACCCCTTGTCAAACGAATAGATTTGCTGGCTTTCATCTTCTGATGTTCTGCACAGCAGACCTTTTCCACTTTCCTTGTCATAGATTTTTTTGAAGAGCAGATTTGGTTTTTTTCGAGCCTTTTTTCTCGAAGGCAACCTCGTAGATTCCAACTTTTTCTGAGCTTTCTGAAATTCCGTCTTTGAAACAATCGCCGGAACCTCCAATTCTCGCTTTGCCTTTGCCAGTGTCAGCGTACACTTTCCGATATAGAGTGGATTTTTCAAAATCGAGCGAATTGTTGAATCCTGCCACTTATTTTTTGTTCTTGATCTTTTTTTCTTTGCCATCTGGACTTGCGGTGTTTGAACGCCCTGTACATCCAATGCTCTTGCGATTTCCGGGATTTTCATATCTTCCAGATACATCTGAAAAATCAGCTTTACAACCTGTGCGCTTTCAGGATTAAGAACAAGGCTTCTGCGATCTTCCGACAGCGCATAACCATATTTAGCCTGTCGATGGGTCAATGTACCTTCTTCAAAGTGATTCTGGCGATTGGTAATAAATTCCGAACGAATCTTATCAATGGTCTTTCCATTGAAATACTCTGCAACCTCTTCGGCAGTTTTGTCTATGCTGCAAAAGTCATCTTCCACAACTGCAAATTGGATACCAAGCGGATAGAACGTCCTCTGCAGTGCTTCAATGGCAAACGGAAGGGTTCTTCCACAGCGGAAGATAGAATCCACAACAACTGCATCAAATTTCCGAGCCATCCCATCCTGTACCAATTTGTCAAAGCCCTCCGTGGCTTCTGCTGTTCTCCTGCGGTCACTGTATTTTTCGGATACGCTGCACCCGCACTTTTTTAGATACCGTGCAATGCGCTCATTCTGTTCCGCAATCGTATTGGATGGATTTTCTTCTCCGATCCTGCTGGAAATCGACCTTGTATAACTGACCCATTTCATTCCTCTGCCACCTCATTTCCATGATGTGCTTGATATTCCATAAATTTTTCTGTGATACTGTGCAGTTCATCCTCGAAGCAGAAATGAATTTCAATCTCTGTTTTGCTATGAACATCTATGTGGTCGATCAGTTCCACCACGACCCTGCGTTCGAGCGTTTTGATATGTTCGTACTGCTTAAATTCTTCCAACCAAGTAGGAAGCAGTGTGTCGTGCTTTAATGCCTCCTGCTTCTTTTCGCGGATTTCCTGAATCTTATCCTGTGCCTCTTTTATCTTCTGCGCAAAGCGAGTATTCATTTCTCCGTACTCTTCCCGACTGACAACATCATCGCATAAGTCCTGATACAGACGGATTTTTAAATTACTGTACCGTTCTAATTCAGCTTCCAGTGCAGTGATCTGGCTGTCCAGAATCTTTATGCCAATCTGTTCGCCGCTTGCCAACTCTGCATTGGAGAGTACCTTTTCCGCTTCTACAAGAAGTGTCACTTGATGCCGGATCGCAGCCAGAACACTTTCCGTCAACTTCTCACTGTTTATCATGTGCGGTGTGCAGCCGCCGCCATTCTTATAGGTAGAGCAGTGATAGTATTGATACTTCTTCCCGTTTTTCGTCACCGTGCGGCGAATCATATTCTGCCCGCAGTCTGCACAGCGCAGAAAACCTGATAATGGATAAACTGTTGTCTGCGATGGTGCGGTACGAGTGTCCAGTTCCAACAACTGTTGTACTTGCTGGAACTCGCCTTTGCTGATAATGGCATCATGCGCATCTTCCACCCGAATCCAGTTTTCACTTCCAACATCATGGCTCTTTTTTACTTTGTAATTGATTTTCCTGCGTTTACCCTGAATCAATGTTCCCGTATAGGATTCATTTTTCAAAATACGATTGACGGAAACCACTGTCCACTTCTGATTCAGCCCAGCCTGAAAACCGCAGGTATAGTTGAATCCATTGGCTCTCTTATACTCGTTTGGCGGCAGGACACCCAGTTCGTTCAAGTGACTGGCAATGCGCTGTGAACTCATTCCGTTCAATTTCTGCTTGAATATTTCCTGCACAATGCCCGCAGCGTATTCATCTATAATCAGATGATTCTTGTCTTTCGGGTCTTTCTGATACCCGTATCCTGCAAAGCTGCCAATGAACTGACCTTCTTTCCGTTTCACATCCAAGTGACTTCTGACACGCATCGAAATGTCACGGCAATAGGTATCGTTGATAAGATTGTTGAACGGAATCAGGATACGTCCCTTATCATCGTTTTCTTCCGCACTGTCATAATGATCGTTGATGGCGATGAACCGGACTCCCATAAATGGAAAGATTCTTTCCAGATAACGTCCTGTTTCAATGTAGTTTCTGCCGAATCGTGATAAGTCCTTGACGATAATACAGTTGATTTTCCGATTCTCAATGTCCTGTATCATCCGTTTGAAATCCGGGCGTTCAAAAGCTGACGTTAGATAACGATACTTTTGAAAACACTGGAAAATCAAGGTTTTTCGAGCGACGGACAAGCAGGGTATTGTACTAAAAACTGAATACGACGCAGAAGCGGCGTTTCTTACTCTCTACATGGGAGAACAGGAACGCCGCTTTTTTCATGCCCTTTGTTACGCAGTAGGGGCAGAAAAAGCCTTGCTACAAGCGGTTTTGCGGGTGTGTATCTGGCGCGGCAAGGGATTTATACCTTATTCCCCGAAACCGCGCTTCTACTGCGTAACAAATCCAAAGCAAAGGAGCTATGAACTATGGCAGTTTTCAGAGTGGAACGGAACAAGGGCTACACCGTAATGAGCAACCACCACCTACGCAACAAGGAGCTTTCCCTAAAGGCAAAGGGGCTGTTGTCGCAAATGCTGTCACTCCCCGAAGATTGGGACTACACCTTGAAAGGCTTATCCCTTATCAACCGGGAGAAGATAGACGCTATCCGCGAAGCCATTAAGGAGCTTGAACGCGCCGGGTATATCGTCCGTTCAAGGGAGCGCGACGAGAAAGGACGCTTGCGGGGCGCGGACTATGTGATATTCGAGCAGCCGCAGCCGCCTACGCCGGATTTACCAACATTGGAAAATCCAACATTGGATAATCCAACACAGGAAAAACCAACATTGGAAAAACCTACGTTGGAAAATCCAACGCAATTAAATAAAGATATACAAAGAACTGACTTACCAAAAAAAGAAAAAATAATTACTGATGAACAAAGTACCCATTCCATTCCTATCCTTTCCCCTAACCCCTCTCCTTGCAGAGAAGCGGCTACGCCGCCGGAACGGAAAGGAACGGAAGCGACAGCACAGAGCGCAGTTGATATATACCGGGAAATCATCAAGGACAATATCGACTACGACATTCTCAAACAGGACATGAAGTTTGACAGTGACAGGCTTGACGAGATTGTAGACCTCATGCTTGAAACCGTATGCACCGCCAGAAAGCGGGTACGGATTGCGGGGGACGACTACCCGGCAGAGCTTGTGAAATCTAAGTTTATGAAACTGGACGGCGAGCATATCCGCTTTGTGCTTGACTGTATGCGGGAGAACACAACGAAAATCCGCAACATCAAGCAATATCTGAAAGCAGCCCTTTTCAACGCCCCGTCCACTATCGGCAATTATTACACTTCCCTTGTCGCCCATGACATGGCAAGCGGCGCACTGTCACCGAAAAAGCCGCAGTACGGCGACCCGGACTATTATTCATGCAACGAGGGCGAAAGCCTGTAACCACCCACAACCACAAAAGGAGGATTTTATTATGGCACAGAAAATGACAGGAGCATTGGTATTTGACGAGCGCACCGACCGTTACGACATCCGCTTTGACTTAAACAGCTACTACGGGGGCTTGCATTGCGGCGAGTGCTTTGACGTATTCGTGCGGGGCAAGTGGAAGCCGACCCGGATTGAGTACGGCGACAACTGGTATCTTGTGGGTATCAGAGCCGAGGACTTGAACGGGCTGCGGGTGCGTATCTGACCGCCGCCCCATAAAGAAACGCGAAAGGAGGACGCGACAAATTGCAGGACGAAGTAAACGAAAAGACCATAGCCCTTTACATCAAGACCGGGAAGCTGACCGCGCAGACGCTCCAAAAGGCAATGAAAGCCATACTGTCAAAGGGCAAAAAGCAGCTTGCAAAACCGCCACAGGGCAAGCAGAGCTTAAAGCAGCTTATGAAGCAGAACGCGGGCGTTTCCAACATTGAGATTACCGAGGGCAATATCAAAGCCTTTGAGAGTACGGCGAAAAAGTACGGTATCGACTTTGCGCTGAAAAAGGACGCGACGGAAAGCCCGCCCCGCTATCTGGTTTTCTTCAAGGGGCGGGACGCGGACGTGCTGACCGCCGCCTTTAAGGAATTTTCCGCAAAAAAGCTGACACAGGAGAAAAAGCCCTCAATCCGAAAGCTGCTCTCTACCCTCAAAGAAGCTGCACAGGGCAAGAACGCGGAACGGGCAAAGGTCAAGAACAAAGACAGGGAGGTATCGCTATGAAGCCGGAAATCAAGAAGCTGCTTATCTTAAATCTCCCGTATCTGCTCTTTGTCTGGCTCTTTGATAAAGTGGGCGCGGCTGTCCGGCTCTCCCCCGGCGCGGACGCGAGCGCAAAGCTGCTACATCTTGGGGACGGTTTTACCGCCGCCTTTTCCAGTATCGCGCCGAGCTTCCACCCGGCAGACTTAGCTTTAGGCATTGCGGGGGCGGTCATTGTCCGGCTGATTATCTACACCAAAGGCAAGAACGCGAAGAAATACCGCCGCGGGACAGAATACGGTTCGGCGCGTTGGGGCGGGGCTGACGACATAAAGCCGTACACCGACCCGGTATTTGAGAACAATATCCCCCTAACGCAGACGGAACGGCTTACCATGAACAGCCGCCCGAAGCAGCCGAAATACGCAAGAAACAAAAATATCCTTGTAATCGGCGGTTCCGGCAGCGGCAAGACCCGGTTCTTTGTGAAACCGTCGCTCATGCAATGTACGTCAAAGGATTTTCCAACGTCGTATATCGTCACTGACCCGAAAGGAACACTGATTTTGGAAACCGGGAAAATGTTACAGCGGTACAAATACCGTATCAAAGTGCTAAATACGATTAACTTCAAAAAATCCATGAAATACAATCCCTTTGCCTATCTGCGGAGCGAAAAGGACATTTTGAAGTTAGTCAATACCATTATCGCCAACACCAAAGGCGACGGGGAAAAATCCGGCGAGGATTTCTGGGTGAGTGCGACTCGTTCGCAGACGGTAAAAAGTCTGCGCACGAGCAACGGTTTTCCGTTGTTCGGAGAACTGGTAGTTTGATAGGTGGAATGACGGGGTAACGCCCTGAAACGCCTACCCTTGATGGGCGTGCATTAGCTGTAATGGCTGGTGTACGAAGCCCCATGACAAAGGCTGAGAGTAACCGTAACCACTGCCTAAAGTGGTCGAAAGCGGTCTGGAGGCAGACTGTGTTACCTATAAGCCGAGAGTCTATAAGATACCTATGGTTAGAATGTTCGCTTTGGCGGGCGGACTGACGAACCTGCGAATGTACAGGTCTAAAAGAAGACCACGCAGAAATGTGTGGGTGCGTTAATGCGCAGTCGGTGTGGTTTAGTAGAAATTGATCCTACGAACGACCATGCTGTGTTACAGGCACAGGCAAGCCGACAGGTCTATAGCAGGAACCTACGGGTATGTATGAACAGATAGAACTATCGGAACGAGGAAAGGCAGCAGATTCCGCAAGGAATAGTCTGACGAAAAACAATAAGCAGACGAACTGCTGCTGAAAAGTAGTGGTCGAACCTATGATGTGCTTGCGTTATGTGAGCTACGGAGGAATGGCCACAAGTCGGTTGAGATAAGCAGGCATTATTCAATCCAACATAAGGATTCGAGTAAGACCAAAAGGGTCACTTTCGCAAAAAGGAGGTGATGCCTTATGCCAAAGAAAAACAAAACTCTATGTGTAGATGACTTACGTCATGTCGAGTATTACGGTATGCAGCCAGTTTTTGATGAACTCTATCATCGAAGTTTGGAGGGAGAAAATTTTACCGACCTTATGGATTTAATTCTGAGCCGGGACAACATTCTTCTGGCATATCGGAACATCAAAGCAAACGGAGGAAGCTACACAGCAGGAACAGACAACAAAAACATCAGTGACATCGGGTGTTTACCGCCCGAAACAGTTGCAGAGAAAGTGAGGTTTATTGTCACAGGAAGTCAGCACGGATACCGCCCAAAGCCGGTAAGACGCAAAGACATTCCGAAACCAAACGGAAAAACCAGACCGTTAGGTATTCCCTGTATCTGGGACAGGCTGGTACAGCAATGTATCAAACAGGTCATAGAGCCAATCTGCGAAGCGAAATTCAGCGACAACAGTTACGGCTTTCGCCCGAACCGTTCCGTGGAACACGCCGTGCAGAAAACTTACACCATGCTTCAACGCATGAACCTGCATTATGTGATTGAGTTTGATATAAAAGGATTTTTCGACAACGTAAATCACAGCAAGCTAATGCGGCAAATATGGGCAATGGGAATACACGACAAGCAGTTGATTTTTATTATCAAGCGGATTCTGAAAGCACCGATTAGAATGCCAGACGGCACTACACTCATTCCAGACAAAGGCACTCCGCAAGGCGGTATCATTTCACCGTTGCTTGCCAATATCGTGCTGAATGAACTGGACAAATGGGTTGAGAGCCAATGGCAGAACCACCCTCTTGTAAAGGAATACGGGTATGAGAGGAAAATCAGAAACTCGATTACTTTTGACCGGAGCAAGGCATTCCTCAAAATGAGAAAAACAGGGTTGAAAGAAATGTATATCGTGAGATATGCAGATGATTTCAGAATTTTCTGCCGGAATAAAGAGGACGCTTTGAGAACAAAAGAGGCTGTAACGGCATGGATAACCGAGAGGCTGAGGTTGGAGGTATCGCCAGAGAAAACAAGGATAGTCAATGTTAGAAAACGCTATTCAGAGTTTCTTGGGTTTAAGATACGAGTCAGACCGAAAAGCAGGAAGTACATCGTGCAATCTCATATCTGTGACAAAAAGTTGGAACTGGAAAGGCAAAAACTGGTGGAACAGGCGAAACGAATTGCCCGACCTTCAGAGGGAAAAAGACCTTTGGACGAAATACGGCTGTACAATTCAATGGTTCTGGGAATACAGAATTATTTTCAACTTGCCACCTGCATCAGCATTGATTGCAGGAAAATCCACAGACAGGTCATGACAGTTTTAACAAATCGGCTCAATACAGAAACCGGGTGCAGACTTGTTCGAGAGGGCGGCGCAATGACCGAGAGCGAAAAAGAACGGTTTGGAAAGTCGGCAATGATACGGTATGTATCTGGAATCGACCAACCTATCTACCCTATCGCATACATCAAGAACAAGATACCGATGGCAAAGAAAGCGGCGGTTTGCAGTTACACGGTAGAGGGACGGGCATTGATACACACGAACCTAAGTATGAACTCATCTGTTCTATCAGGTTTGAGGAATCAACCGTCTATGGGGCGAAGCACAGAACTTACTGACAGCAGGATTTCACTATTCTCGGCTCAACGTGGAAAATGTGCGCTAAGTGGGGAACTCTTTGAAAATGCGGCTGACATAGTATGCTGGCTGAAAACACCGGCAGAACTGGGCGGCAAGGAACGCTATCGAAATATGATTTTGTTCCATAATAGATTTCTTCCACTCCTGCAAGAGTGTCCTAAGAATGAGCTAAAAGAGATAGCCGACACGCTCAAGGCAACAAAGGAACTGATGTTAAAAGTGAACAGTCTGCGCCAGCAGGCTGGTTTGTCCGCAATAGAAAACTAACAT
>OGWQ01000507.1_pt1 | contig 29382 bp, 28 predicted proteins | sample 1576091 | NCBI WGS metagenome assembly OGWQ01 (sample SAMEA3541584, study PRJEB24748) | human gut metagenome | biome: human gut; feature: human-associated habitat; material: faeces | place: China | collected 2012
ATAAAAAAATATGTGTTAATTATTAATTATAATAAATTCGTATATTAAACTGCAGTTCGAAAAAACGAACAAAAAAATAAAATAGTAGTTTTTAGGAGGAGAGAATTATGATTATGAGATTTTTGAGAAAAGTTCCTGCTGGAATGATGATAGTTCCATTGTTAATAGGAGCTTTTATGAATACTTTTTTTCCAGAAGCTTTAAAGATTGGATCGTTTACGACAGCTACATTTTCTAGTGCAGGGGCAGCAACAGCAATGGGAATCCAACTTTTCTGTTTAGGAACGACTTTACAATTAAAAGATATGCCAAAAGTTGTAAAACGTGGAGGAATATTATTAATTTCTAAATTTATAATAGGAGCATCAATAGGAATAGCAGTAGGGAAAATTTTTGGATTAGCAGGAGTTATGGGATTAACAACATTAGCTATAATTAGTGCAGTTACTAACAGTAATGGAAGTGTGTATTTAGCACTTATGAAAACATATGGAGATACAACAGATTGTGCTGCAATGGCTTTATTAGCTTTAAATGATGGTCCTCTTTTAACAATGATTGCTTTAGGAGCTTCAGGGTTAGCTAATATTCCTTTCATGGCATTAATTGCAACTGTTATCCCAATTATAGTAGGAATGATAGTTGGAAATCTAGATAAAGAAACACAAACATTCTTTGAACCAGCAGGAAATATATTAATACCATTTGTAGGATTGACACTTGGAGCAGGAATAAACTTAAGTAATGTAATAAAAGGTGGATTACCTGGAATTGTATTAGGACTTATAAGTGTATTTGTTGGAGGAGCATTTATCGTATTTTGTGATAGAATAATAGGAAGAAGACCTGGATATGCAGGATGGGCAGTAGCTACTACAGCAGGAAATGCAGTTGCTGTACCAGCAGCAATAGGATTGGTTGACCCAGCTTGGGCACCATATGTAGGAGAAGCTACTACTCAAGTAGCAGCAGCAGTTGTTGTTACAGCTATAATAGCTCCACTTATGACTAACTGGTGGGCTAATAAATATGGATGTCCTAAATTTGATAGTGAAAATAAATAATTAAATTTTAATATAATTAATTAAAACTAAGTAACTTAAAGGAGGAATGTATAATGATTAATGCTATGATTATTGATTTAAAAGATACAGTAGCAGTAGCTATTGAACCAATAGCAAAAGGAGAAGATGTTAACTATAAAGTTGGAGATGAAGTTAAAACTATAAAAGCACTAAATGATGTACAAATTTATCATAAACTTGCAATAAAAGATATGGCAAAAGGAGAACCAGTTGTAAAATATGGAGAACATATCGGATTAGCTGCAAACGACATAAAAATTGGGGAACACGTTCATAGACATAATGTAGAAAGTCATAGAGAAAATTTATAATTAATTTATAATTTAGGAGGAATGAAAAATGACATTTTTAGGATATAGAAGACCAGATGGAAGAGTAGGAGTAAGAAATAAAATATTTGTATTACCAGCAAGTGTATGTGCTTCAGATACTACTAGAATAATAGCTTCTCAAATAGAAGGAGCAGTAACATTTAACAATCAAAATGGTTGTTCACAAGTAGCAGGAGATCAACAACTAACTATGGATGTAATGGCTGGAATGGCTGCTAACCCAAATGTTTATGGAATAATTGTTGTTTCTTTAGGATGTGAAAACTGTCAAATGGATTTAGTTGTTGATGCAATTAGAGAAAGAACAAATAAACCAATGGAAACATTTATTATTCAAGAAAATGGTGGAACAATAAGTACAATAGAAAAAGCAGTACGTGCAGGAAGAAAAATGGCACAAGAAGCTTCAAAACTTCAAAGAGAAGAATTCCCTATGTCAGAACTTATTATTGGTACAGAATGTGGAGGATCAGATCCTACAAGTGGACTTGCATCAAATGTTCTAATAGGTGAATTAAGTGATCGTATGGTAGAACTTGGTGGAACATCAATTCTTTCAGAAACAACAGAATTTATAGGAGCAGAACACATTTTAGCAAAAAGAGGAAAAACTCCAGAAATAAGTGAAAGAATTTATGAAATAGTTCACAGATATGAAAAAGCTCTTCAACTAGTAGGAGAAGAAGTGAGAGATGGAAATCCTTCACCTGGAAACATAAAAGGAGGATTAACTACTCTAGAAGAAAAATCACTAGGATGTATCCATAAAGGAGGTCATACTGAAGTTACTGCTGTATATGATTATGGAAAACAAGTATCAGAAAAAGGACTAGTAATAATGGACACTCCGGGAAATGACCCATCATCAGTTGCAGGAATGGTAGCAGGAGGAGCTCAAGTTATAGTATTCTCTACAGGAAGAGGAACTCCAACTGGAAACCCAATTTCGCCAGTTATTAAAATAACAGGAAACAAAATAACTTTTGCTAATATGTCAGATAATATAGATGTAGATGCAAGTCCAGTTATTTATGGTCCAGAAACTTTAAAAGAACTTGGAGATAAATTATTAGAAGAAGTAAGAGAAGTAGCAAGTGGAAAACAAACTAAGGCTGAAACTTTAGGTTATACAGAAATGGCAATTGCAAGACTTTGCAACTATGTATAAGATGTAAGGTTGTAAAATAAAGGAAGGATGACTTAAAAAATGCTTGTTAAAAATAAGTCATCCATTTCTTTATATTAAAGAGGATGTGAGTGCTTGTGAAATTTGTTAGATTTAAAAAAAATAACATTGAAAAAATAGGAATTTTTAATTATGATGAAACTAGAGTATTAGATTTAAATGAAATATTGAATAAAAGTTTTTTATCAATGATAGATGTAGTCGAAAATATTGATAATAAAGATTTAGAAGTTCTTGCAAAAGCTAAAATAGATAGTAGATATCAAGGTAACTTAGTAAAAGATATAAAAATATGTTCTCCTATAAAAAGATCTATTCATGATATCATATGTGTAGGTGTCAATTATAGAGATCACTTAGAAGAAACTCAAAAAAACTTTGATAAAGGGTTTGATAAACCTAAAAAAATAGTGTATTTCTCAAAAAGAGCATATGAAATAATTGGACCAGAAGATAGTGTAAAAAGTAGAATGGATTTAGATAAAAAATTAGATTATGAAGTAGAATTAGCTGTTATTATAGGGAAAAAAGGAAAAGATATTCCTGAAGAAGATGTTGAAGAATATATATTTGGTTATTCAATATTCAATGACTTCTCAGCAAGAGAACTACAACAGTCACATGTTCAATGGTATAGAGGGAAAAGTTTAGATACTTATTCAGCAATGGGACCTGTAATACTTCATAAATCTGCTCTTCCTTTTCCAATAGAGGTTGATATAAAAAGCTTTGTAAATGGAGAATTAAGACAATCATCTAATACTAGATTATTTCTTGCAGATATTCCTAAAATAATTTCGGAAATTTCAACAGGAATTACTTTAGAAGCAGGAGATATTATAATAACTGGTACTCCAGCAGGAGTAGGATTAGGATTTAACCCACCTAAATTTTTAAAAAAAGGTGATCAGGTAATTTGTGAAATACCAGAAATAGGAAAATTAAAAAATATAATAGAATAAAAAAGGAGATCAACTATGAAAAAAGCAAACTTTTTAACTCCTGTAGTCACAATATTTGACGAAAAGGGAAATCTAGACATAAAAGGAAATCAAAATGTATGGGAACATCTGATTAAAGGCGGAGTAGATGGACTTGTAATCATGGGAAGTACAGGGGAGTTCTTTTCAATGACTACTGAACAAAAAAAAGAATTAATAAATGCAGTTATAGAATATGCAAACAAAAGAGTAAAAGTTTATATAGGAACTAGCTGTATGAGAGTTGAAGATACAATAGAATTATCAAACTTTGCAATTGAAGCTGGAGCAGATGCAGTAATGGTAATAGGACCATATTATTTTGCTTTATCTAATGAAAGTATAGAAGATTATTTTGATAGAGTAGCAAATGAAGTAAAAGGAGATATTTACCTATATAACTTCCCAGATAGAACAGGATATGATTTATCTCCAGAAGTAACTTTAAATCTAGTAAGAAAACATAAAAATATTGTTGGATTTAAAGATACTGTTACAGAAATGGGGCATACTAGAAAATTAATAACTACAATTACAAAAGAGTTTCCTGAGTTTGTTGTATTATCAGGATTTGATGAAAACTTTGTTCATAATATAATGTGTGGTGGAAGAGGATGTATTGGAGGACTTTCAAATCTTTGGCCAGAGCTATTTGCTGAATGGACAAAAGCAGTTAATGAAGGAAGCTTAGAGGAAATAGAAAGAATTCAAAAAATTGTAGATCAATTGATGGATCTTTATCCAATTGGAACACCATTCATTCCTATTATGAAAAAAGCAATGATACTTCGTGGAATAGATATTAAAGACTATTGTACTGTTCCATTTTTACAAGCAACAGAAGAGCAAACTGCAAAAATAAAAGAAGTTATGGAAAAAGTAGGGCTTTTATAAAATAATCTTAGAGCTATTTAGGAGGAATGAAAAGTGGTAAATAGATTTGTATTAAATAAAATTTCTTATCACGGAAAAGGAGCTATCAACCATATTATTGAAGAGGTTAAGGGAAGAGAATTAAAAAAGGCTTTTGTTTGTTCTGACCCAGATCTAATTAAATTCAATGTTACTAAAAAAGTAACTGATTTATTAGAAAAATTTGGATTTGAATATGAAATCTACAGCGAAATAAAGGCAAATCCTACTATAGAAAATGTTCAGACTGGAGTTGAAGCATTTAAAAAATCAGGAGCAGATTATATAATTGCTATTGGAGGAGGTTCTTCAATCGATACTGCCAAAGCAATAGGGATTATAGCAACTAACCCTGAGTTTGCTGATGTAAGAAGTCTTGAAGGAGTAGCTCCAACTAAAAATGATGCTGTATTTACAATAGCAGTACCTACAACTGCTGGAACTGCAGCAGAGGTAACTATCAATTATGTTATAACAGATGTTGAAAAAAATAGAAAATTTGTGTGTGTTGATCCTCATGATATTCCACTTATTGCAGTTATAGATCCAGATATGATGTCTTCTATGCCAAAAGGACTTACTGCAGCAACAGGAATGGATGCACTTACTCATGCTATTGAAGGATATATAACTAAAGGAGCTTGGGAACTTTCTGACATGTTTCATCTAAAAGCTATTGAACTTATTTCAAAATCTCTTCGTGGCGCTGTTGAAAATACTGCTGATGGAAGAGAAGGAATGGCTCTTGGACAATATGTTGCAGGAATGGGATTTTCAAATGTTGGTCTTGGAATAGTTCACTCAATGGCTCACCCATTAGGAGCTTTTTATGATACTCCTCATGGAATAGCAAATGCAATTATTCTTCCAACTGTAATGGAATACAATGCTGAAAGTACAGGAGAAAAATATAGAGAAATAGCAAGAGCTATGGGAGTAAAAAATGTTGATAATATGACACAAAAAGAATATAGAGAAGCAGCTGTTAATGCAGTGAAAAAACTTTCTAAAGATGTTGGAATTACTTCTAATCTTATAGGAATAGTTAAAGAAGAGGATATTCCTGCTCTTGCTCAATCAGCGTTTGATGATGCATGTCGTCCAGGAAATCCAAAGGATACTTCTGTAGAAGAAATTGCAGCTCTTTATAGAGAATTATTAAGATAATTGAAAAAATAAATATTTTAGGAGCTTTTGCTAGTTGAAAAACAAAAGCAATATAGTAAATTCTATATAAATAAAAATCTCTCTTGATTATTAATAGATTATGAATAATAATTTTATTAATATCAAGGGAGTTTTTTGTCTTTATTACTAAAAAAATTATTAGAGAAATAGTAAAGAAAATTTTAATAGCATTATTGATATACAAGATGCATTAAAAGATTTGCTTGGTAGAACTATTTAAAAAATGCTTGAAGCTGAAATGACTCAACATCTTGGGTATGATCCTTATGAACATTCTGAATCTACTAATGCTCGTAATGGTAGAAAAAGAAAAACTATTCTTAGTAAATATGCTGATACTGAAATCAAAGTTTCCCAAGACAAAGAAGGAACTTTTGAACCACAAATTGTAAAAAAACGTCAAAAAGATATTTCTGATATAGAAGATAAAATAATTTCTATGTATGCTATTGGAAAAGGAATTATGATGCTATTCATGGAACAGAAATTATTTCTATGAAAGGTAATATAGAAAACTATGGAACTGTTACAGGAATATAAACAAAACCAGAAGAGTTAGTAATATCTTCTGAAAATGGTAAATTTATCCAAGGAGTTAATGGAAAACTTGAAGCTGATAAAGTTAATGGAGATATTTACCTTACTGGAGATTATATAAAAGATAACTATTCTGATAACATAAAAGAAAATACAGATAATATCTCTATAAAAGAATATAATGGAGAAATTAAATCTAACTCTGTAATGTATAATTATAATTCAGAGAATAAAACACTAGATAGAAAGAACTTCAATGAAATAGTTCAAAATAATACAATAGCTAATTATCTTAAAAATAATTATGTAGATGGAGATGTTTTAAGACAAGAGATATTCAATAACCTAAAAGCTATAGATAACAACAAAGATTTTAACAAAGCTACAAATAACTTATTTGGAAATGATGTATATCCAAGTATGACAAGACAAACAATAGATATGATTAATTTCAATAAACAAGTTATGGTAGATAATATCTTCAATATTAATACAACTAAAGATTTAAGAGTTATTGGAGGACTTGATTATAAAAATATAGATACTAAATCTTCAAATCTTTCAGGATATGATGAAGATGTTAAAGCAGTATTCTTTGGAGCTGATAAAGCATTATCAGAAACTCAAAGAATAGGAGCAATAGCTAATGTTGGAACTCTTGAAAGTAAATATGATATGAACAATGCTAAGAGAGAAAATACATTCTTCCAAGGAAATATCTACCATACATATAACAAAAATAACTTTAGCTTAACTAATAACTTATTTGCTGGTGTTAGTTCAGGAGAAGTTGAAAGAGATATAAGATTTGTAGATGTTGAAGGACATTCTAAAGGAGATTTAGATAATAAGTGGATTGGAGTTCAAAATATAGCTTCATATAAATTTGATACTGATTATTTCTTCTTTAAACCAAAAGTAGAAGCTAACTTCACATATTTAATGCAAGATTCTATAAAAGAAGATGGAAATTATGGGCTTGAAATTGGAAAAGATTTGTATTATAATAATTATAAGGTAACATTAAAAGCAGGAGCAAATGTCTACCATGAATTTGCAAATCCTTATGATGGTACTGATGTTAAGCTAAGAAACATTTCTGCTGATACATTAAAACTTGCTGATAATGAAAATGATACAAGAAAAGATCTATCTTTAAGATTAGAAATACAAAAAAATGATTCTTTTGGAATATATGGAGAATATAAATATTTATTCGATGATGAAAATATGTTCCAAGTAGGAATGAATTATAGATTTTAGGAGATTATAATGGATTCAGTAGTAGAAGCAGTAAAATCAATGTTAGCAACAACATATTTGGATAGTTATTTAGCTGAATTTGAAAGACAAAAAGGAGAAAAACTAACAGATATAGAGCAATTAGGAATGAAACTATTTTTCTCTGGAGTATCATATGAATATGAATCTGTAGTTGAATCGCTAGATAATATGGATATGAAACTATTAAGAGATATCTTAAATGATAATCAAGGTCCAGAAGAAAAAAGTGATGAAATTATAGATAGTGTTATAAATCTAATTAAAGGGTTTGATATACCTCAAATGAAAAAAGCACTAAATTTATTTGCTTCAAAAGATGAAAAAATAACTATTGATAATTATATGGAAAAATTAAACATGAATAAATAAAGATTTATAAGTTAATGTGAGTTAGATGATCTTAACTAACCTCCAGATAGAGTCGATAACTGTGATACTACTTCTAAGTTGGAATAAGGTGAGGTAAGTGATTGTAACTTGCCACTGTGAATAACTAGAATCGGAAACTGGGATTACGAGATTCTAAAATTTAGGTGATACGAAAAGTGTCGCTTGATTTTAGAGTCTCTTTTTTTATATGCCGCCAAAATTTATAAAATCAAATATATTTTTAAAATTTTGATTGACTTTTCAAATGAAAACAAGTATCATTATTATAAGCAATAAAATAAATTAAAAAGAAAAAAGTAAATAAAAAAAGTTCCCACGGCGGCAACCAAGAAACTTTTTTTAATAATACTAACGAATAATCATTAGTTGTTTTTTTATTTGAGTAAATTTAATTAATTTACATCTATATATTACCATAGAAAAAATAAAAAATCAACTCCTAAAAGTTGGTTTTATTTTTTGCTAGGACTTATTGTCCTACAAAAAAATAATATATTAATATTTGTTAGTATTATAGGACTACTTTTTATGGAGGAATCTATGGTTTATAAAATCCCTGAAGTAAGGAGGGAAGCGGTATGATTAAATCAAGCCATGAAAAAAATGAACGTATTTATGATTTACTTACCCAAGATTCTTACTTCATACTAAACAGAAAACTTAATTCTTATTGTGGTCTTGTACTTGGAGCTTTCATTGTATTCTTGCTTGATAAGGAAAAATATCATAAATACAATGGAGAACTTACCCAAGATGGTTATTTCTATGCTACAGATATGGATATAATGCTTATGACAGGGCTTACAAGCTCACAAGTATCAAAACTTAAAAATACAGCAGTTGAAAAAGAACTTGTATTTATAAAAAGAGAAGGTATTCCACTTAAAACTTACTACAAAATAAACCTTCAAAAAATTAATGATATAATGAATCTTAATAAAACTGCTATGGAACTTTCTTATGAGAGAATCATTTTTGAAAATAAAGAGCAGAAAGATATATCAAATCTTTTGAATGTATCTGAAGCTACTTTATCAAATCTAACTTTTAAAGATTTAAGATTCATCTGTAAGAAATTTAAAGTTTCTTATTCAGGTAAAAATACTAAGTTAGAAATAATAGAAAAAATATTAGAAGAAAAAGAAAAAATTCTTCAAGGTGGAACTCCTGCACAAGGTATCATACCAGTTAATACTAAATCTGAAGCTTCTTCAGTTCAGGAATTAAAGAATATGACATTCAAAAATTTAAGAATTATGTGTAAAGAGTTAAATATAAGCTACTCAGGAAAAGATACAAAAGATGTTCTTATAAATAAAATAGCTGATTTTAAAGGATTCTTAGAAGAAGAGCCAAAAGAAGAACAAAACAAAGAATCTGAAGAAGAAGCTATAGTTCCTGAAATTGTCTTTGATAAAAAAGATTTTGAAGAATTATTTAAAGAATTTGATATTTCATACACTTATAAAAATCAACTGGCTGTTAAAAAGCTTAGAGAAAAAATGAGTGATAGTGATGTATATCTTTATTTAAAAGAGACTTATGAAAATATCAAGGCAACTCCTGAGGTTAAAAATATTGGAGCATTATTTTCTAGTAAAATAGCTAAAGGAGAAAGACAGATTATATCTAAATCTACTTCAAAAGAAAAGAAGACAGAAGAGAAAAAATCAGAAGCTAAAAAAACTTCTAAAAACTTAATAAAAGAAGTAATAAATGATATATTTACACCTAATAATTCTGATGATAAATTGATGGAAAAGTATGAAAAATACTCTACTGAAGAAAAAGAAAAAATAGAAAAAAAAGCTATGGCACTATGTGCTTCATCACAAAATATAAGTTTGGATTTCTTAAAAGCAATGAAAAAAAATTCACTATTATTTTCATCTACGCTGAAACCTTTTATTATCCAAGTTTTAAAAAAACAGTTAGATGAAGCTAGTTAATTATAACTATAATAAATATATTAGTGAACGTAGTGTGAGCAAGAAAATAATTTATAAAAAATTTAGTGAACGAATATGTGAGCAAATATAAAATTTAATACTCACACCAAAAATTCAAGTGAACATAGTGTGAGCGACATTATACTAGAAAAATCATCAATATTAAATTTTAAGGGCAGCTTACTAAGGCTGCCTTTTTTCTCAATTATTTAGTGAGCGTAGTGTGAGCGAAGGTTATTTTACCAATTCATAAAATAATTAATAAATCTTTTAATTTTATTTAAAACTAGAAAATACCCTAGTGAACGTTGAGTGAACGAAAAAATAAAAAAAGTTAGTAAAATATAGAAAAATTAGTGAACAATACCTTTAAAGTTTTTTATTAATTTTTTTATTTAAAATCTGAAAATACCTTAGTGAACGTTAAGTGAGCGAAAATTTATTAAAATTAATTTAGTGAGCGATTTTATAAAATTTAGTGAACGAAAAACTTGAATTTAGTGAACAAATTTATAAAGAATTTTGAATTTAGTGAACGAAAGTAAATTAAAAATATAATCATATATTTAAAATTTTAATACTCATAAAGCTAATAAAATCATAAGTGAACGCATTGTGAGCGGAAATTACATCACTGTATCGTTCACTAAAAAATATAAATTACAGTGAGCAGAAAAGTCGCTCACTTGTGAGCGGAAAACTTGCTCACTTGTGAGCAGGATTTCTGCACTAATCAATATCAAATAATCATTAACAAAAAATAAAATCAATGATATGATTTTTAATTTTTTTGAAAAAACTATAACTAATGGGGGAAATAAATGAATGATTTAACTTTTTTTTTACTAATGAAAATGGACAAACATTAGAAGATAGATTTAATAAAATTATAAAAAGTAATACTAAATATTTTGATGTATTAGTTAGATATTTTAGAACAAGTGGTTTATGATTTGTATGAATTAACAGAAGAAGAAAAAGAACTTATAAGAAATTTCTAATTAGAAGATTATATGAGATTAGAAATAATGAGTGACATGAAATTTTATTTCCGCAAAAAAAGTCAATATAAAAAAATAAATTTTGATTGATTTTTTAAGAAGGATGTAATATAATTATAATATAAAAAGGAACTATAACATATCCCCTCCGCAAAGGTAATGTATTTAGCTCCTTAAAAATATTAATATTATGGAGGTAGCATATGAAATTACATTACAATTTAGATGGAAGTATTAATGTAGTTATCAAAAGAAATGGAGAAATTATCTTTGAACATCAGTTTAAGAATGAAAAACACTATAGAGAGTTTTTTGAATTGGTTTCTAAAAGATAATTTGGTAGCAATAGGATAAAAAAATAGAAAGGTTCTTAGAAATAAGAGCCTTTCTTTATATAAGATAAATAAAAAAAGGGCAACCTTACGATATACCCCCTCCGCACATTAATTATATCATAAACATATAGAAAAAACAATAAGAGTATTAAAAAAGACAAAAACTAAGAGGTTAAAAATGGTATTAGAAATTCAAGAAAAAATTATTTTTGAAGAAGTCAGAAAAATACTGCAAGAAGCTAGAAATAAGGTTTATAAAGCCACTAATAATGTTATGGTAGAGGCTTATTGGAATATAGGAAGAATAATAGTAGAAAAGCAAAGTGGCAATGAAAAAGCTGAATATGGAACAGCACTACTAAAAAATCTTTCTAAAGAGATGACTAAGGAATTTGGAAAAGGATTTACAGTAGCTAATCTAAAAAATATGAGACAGTTTTATTTAACTTTTCCAAAAAGCTACGCACTGCGTAGCGAATTGAGTTGGACACATTATAGACTTCTTATGAGAATAGAAAATGAGAATGCTAGAAATTTTTATATAGAGGAAACTATAAAATCTAACTGGAGTACAAGGCAGCTTGAAAGACAAATAACGACACTTTTTTATGAGAGAATTTTATCAAGTAAAAATAAAGAGAAAGTTTCTCAAGAGATATATAAGCTAGAACCTAAAAAAAATAGACCTGAAGATATAATAAAAGACCCTTATGTTTTAGAATTTTTAGGATTGCCTGAGAATATAGATTTTTTAGAGAAAAACTTAGAGCAATCACTTATAAATCACTTACAGAAATTTTTATTAGAACTTGGGAGAGGATTTTCTTTTGTTGCTAGACAAAAAAGAATAACTTTTGATGGAAGACATTTCTATATAGATTTAGTTTTTTATAACTATATTTTAAAATGTTTTGTCCTTATTGATTTAAAACTTGGAGATTTAACTCATCAGGATTTAGGTCAAATGCAAATGTATGTTCATTATTTTCAAGAAGAAATGATGAATGAGGGAGATAATCCTCCTATAGGAATAGTTCTTTGTGCAGATAAAAGCGATTCAATAGTAAAGTATACTTTACCTAAAGGGGAAAAACAGATATTTGCTTCAAAGTATATGCTTTATTTACCAAGTGAAGAAGAGTTATTATTAGAATTAAGAAAAGAATATGATATATTAGAGCAGGAAAATAAATTAAAAACTGATGATTAAAATTTACCTGATTTTTGGAAGGGTGGTAAGATGAAAAAGAGAATAGGTATTTTTTATAAAAAAGAAAATCCAAATGTTATAAGTAGTGCAGTGTTAAATGTAGATAGAGAAATGATAGAGATTTTAGGTATCTCAATAAAAGAAAATGATATAAAATTTTCTTTTAAAGATAATAAAATAACAATTCAAAAAGGAAGTTTTGAAAATCCTATTAAATCAAAGGATAAAAATATTATAGAAAAAAATATAAAACTTAATTTTACAAAAGTGTATAAGGATAAAGATTATTTAATAACTAGATTAAATATTCCTTCAGCAGTTATAAAGGCAATGAACCTTACTTCAGAGGATAATGAAGTAGAAGTTATAGAGGTAGATGACAAAATTGTAATAGAAAGGAGTAAAAAAGAGATGGGGAAAGTTTTTAGTATCAAAGTAAACAAAGGTGGAATTGGTAAAACTTTTTTAACTGTTCAGCTAGGATACGGACTTGCTATGCAGGACAAAAAAGTGCTATTACTTACATCAGATTCACAAAATAATATTTTAGATTATACTTTATCTGATGATGAAGTTGATAAGATAGATTTCAAAAAAGACCTTAGATATTGTGTAATGAATGATAAGGTTGAAACAGTAAAACTAAGAACTAATCTTTATTTTATTCCTACTAAGAGTTCTCTTTTTACCGATAGATTCTTGGAAAAATTGCCTGAATTTATAAAGAAAATGCAAGAGGAATATGATTATATTTTAATTGACAGTATTCCTACAATGAAAATAGATAGTACTTTCGTTGCTTGTTCAGACAAAGTTATTATTCCTATGTTCTGTGATAATCCAACACTTAAAGGGGCTATAAACGTTATAAAAGAAACAGGAGTAGAAAAGATACATTCTATCATAGTTAATAAATATAGACCAACAGCAACTCAAAAAGGAATCTTAAAAGATATTAAAGAAGCAATAGAGGGAACAGATATAGTATTCCCTGAACCTATTAAAGAACTTTCACAAGTAGAAACTTTAGCCAGAAAGGGTAAAACTATTTGGGAAAGTAGAGCGAAAATCCTTGCAGCAGCTCAAGAATCTTTATTAGATGTTATTCTAAAATTATAATTTTACTTTCTCGCACGGTGCGAGAAAGTAAAAAATAAATTGCATTGTGCTACTTAGTTATTAAAGAAGGAAGGTTTAGAACTGTTATTAAAAATATGTAAATTTATATAATATTAAATAACATAAAAAATGATTAAGGAGTTAATAGAAGATGATACTTGCGAAGAAAGTTAGAATTTATCCAACTAAAGAGCAAGAACAAAAATTGTGGCAATCTGTTGGAACTGCTAGATTTATCTATAATTATACTCTTGCGAAACAGGAAGAAAATTATAAAAATGGTGGTAAATTTATTAGCGATGGAAGTATTAGAAAAGAATTAACTCAATTAAAGAAGTCAGAACTAACTTGGTTAAATGAAGTGTCAAATAATGTTGCTAAACAAGCTGTAAAAGATGCTTGTAATGCCTATAAAAGTTTTTTTAAAGGTTTAGTTAATAAGCCAAAATTTAAAAGTAAAAAGAAAAGTAAACCTAGTTTTTATAACGATCCTGTAAAATTAAAAGTTAAAGAGAAAAAAGTTTTGATTGAAAAAATAGGGTGGATAAAAACAAATGAACAAATACCAAGGAATGTTAAATATAATAATCCTAGAGTTACTTATGATAATAAATACTGGTATATATCCGTAGGAGTGGAAGTTGATAAAAAGCAGGAAGAATTAACAGATATTTCATTAGGTATAGATTTAGGATTAAAAGATTTAGCTATTTGTTCAGATGGAAAAGTTTTTAAAAATATTAATAAAACTAAAGAAGTTAAAAATTTGGAAAAAAGATTAAAACAGAAACAAAGACAAATTAGTAGAAAATATAAGATGAATAAAATTAAAAAAGAGGGAGGTGGACGTTGCCAATTTATAAAAACTAAAAATATAGAGAAATTAGAGAATACAACAAAACTAATACATAGGAAATTAGCTAATATTAGAAATAACTATCTTCATCAAGTTACAACAAATATAGTGAAAACCAAACCATATAGAATTGTAATAGAAGATTTGAATGTTTCTGGAATGCTGAAAAATAAACATCTGTCTGATTCAGTAAGAAAACAATGTTTTAATAAATTTAGACAGTATCTAACATATAAAACAGAGTTATGTGGAATTGAATTAGTAATAGTAGATAGATTTTATCCATCATCAAAAACTTGTAGTAAATGTGGGTTTATAAAAAGAAATTTAAAGTTAAAAGATAGAATTTATAGGTGTCCACATTGTGGAGCAGTGATTGATAGAGATTATAATGCTTCACTAAATTTATCTATGTATAAATTAGCATAATTTCACAAACAAGAAAATGCTAATGTGTAGGACGCGTTGTATCCGAATTTAAGCCTTTGGAGAGTTATATCAAATGAAAGTAGCTACGGCAAAATCGGATTCTATGAAGAAGGAAGCAAACAAATTTCTATATTTTTATAGATTTTTGGCAACGGGAAAAGATATGACAGGACAAGAAGTAGTAAAACAATGTAATGAAAAAATGGGAAAAGCTATTGAAGCTACAAAACACAAATTTACAACAATTAGAGCAGGAAGAGCTAACGTATCTATGCTTGATGGAATTAGAGTTGAGCAATATGGATCAGAAATGCCTTTAAATCAAGTTGGATCAGTTTCAGCTCCAGAACCAAGATTATTAGTAATCGATCCTTGGGATAAATCTCTAATCTCTAAAATAGAAAAAGCTATCATGGCTGCAAACTTAGGATTAACTCCAAACAATGATGGTAAAGTTATAAGACTTGTAATGCCTGAACTTACAGCAGACAGAAGAAAAGAGTATGTAAAAATGGCTAAAGCAGAAGCTGAAAATGGAAAAGTTGCTGTAAGAAATATAAGAAAAGATGGAAATAACGATCTTAAAAAACTTTCTAAAGATAAAGAAAACCCTATCTCTGAAGATGAAGTAAAAACATTAGAAGGAGAGATTCAAAAATTAACTGATTCTCACATTAAAATGATAGATGAACTTCTAGCTAAAAAAGAAAAAGAGATTACAACTGTTTAATTTAAAATAGTTAAATAAAATTTTACCTGTATTCAAAATCTTAATTACTAAGATTGAATACAGGTTTTTTATTTCCAAAAATTATCTAATTATGTTAAAATATAAGTGGGCATTAATAAAAATTAGGAGGGAATAAAACATGAAATTAAATCCTATAAAGTTAGATGGTGTTTGGACAGAAGGATATGCATTAGATTATTTTACAGAAAACAGTGAGTATGTAGGAGAAGATATTTTTGGTTATCCTGAGTTTAATGTTACATATAGTGAGATTGGAAAATCTTTAAATGAATTAAAATATCATAAAGATTACACTAAAGCAGTTGAAATATCTGAAGAGGTAGTAAAATTTATAGTTGAAGAGTGGAAATTAAAAGATAAGATAGATGGAATAATTTCAGTTCCACCATCAAAATTTAGATTTATTCAACCAATGTTTCAAGTTACAAAATTAGTTGGAGAAAAATTAAATAAACCTATATCTTTAGACTTTTTTAGTAAATTGACACCTGAAGAGATAAAAAATCTTCCTGTTGAAAAGAAACTTGATCTATTTAAAAATAGTATTAGAAAAAATAGAAGTCTTACTAAAAAAGGAAGTATTTTATTAATAGATGATCTATATAGCACAGGAGTTACATTAAAAACATTGTGTGAATTATTAAAAGAAGACAGTAATGTTGAAAATATCTACGTTTTAGTAGTAGCTAAAAGTAGTAAAGAAGATTAAAGGAAAAATTTAAAAGATAAAAATAATATGAGCTCTCATTTTTGGGAGCTTTTTTCTTTTAGAATATTAAATGAAAAAATTAATAGAAAAAGAAAAAACTGCCAATTGGCAGTTTTTATGGGAAATATTTAAAAGAAAATTATTTAAAATTTAAAGATAAGAGAATGGAAAATTAATTCCATTCTCTGTTAATTTATATTTGATAATTAGAATTTGTAATTCCATCCGAAAGTACAAACACCATAGTAGTTGTCACTATCATAAGATTTTCCTGAATTTACTTGTTCCATATCTTTAAATTCATATCCATAGTTTAGATATACATTAAGAGATTCATTAACTTGGTAGTTGTTTTTTAAATAAATTCTAGTTCTTCCGAAATCTTCAAATCTTGTTGCATCGTTCTTAGCTTTTTTCTCATTATTATATTTATCATCAACAGTTAAAGTATGTCTAATTTCAGTTTGAACAGTTAATTTTTCTCCTTTATATAGTGGAGCATAGAATCTTAATTGGTGTTCAAATTTTTCATCTAATTTACCTTCTCCAACTCCTCCAAGAGTTTTTGTATAATCAATAAACCATCCAAGTTTCATTCCATTGTATTGAACTCCAATAGGGAAGATTTCTCCTCTTAAAGTATCGCTATTATCATCAGCACCAGATTGTGTTTTAGACTCATACCAAACATCCCAAGTTGACCATAAGAAATCATTTTTCCAATCAAATCTTCCATAGTATCTATCATAATCTTTTTCAGATCTAAATCTAAATCCTACTTTATAGTTATCATAGTGCTTCCAAGCATCTAAAACAACTCTTCCAGTAATAGAGTCAGTATCTTTAGTATCTACAGCCCATCTTTTAGCTCCAATTACTCCAAAAGTCCAATCTTTATAAGCTAATCCAACTGAAGTTCCGAAATATACAGATTCTCCTATATTTTCTCCTCCAGAAGTATTTTCTATTTCAACTTCTTGTCCAACATTTGTAATTCTTAAAGCTGATTCAGCTGCGAATGTAGTAGCTGACATTACACCTAAAGCAGCTAATAAAAGTGCTAATTTTTTCATAATTTTTTCTCCCTCCAGAAACTTTATATATTTTTTATGAAAATATTATGAATAAATCTTCATAATTTCTTCATAATTCTCCCACAGTTGTGATTATAAAAGAAATTTCTTTTTTTGTAAAGAAAAAAAAGAAAAATTTATTATACAAATTTTATATAATATGTAAAAAAATAAAACTGAATATATTGAAAAAACTCTAAAAAATCCTCAAATAAAAGTGGTTACGAGCACATATATAAAATAAATAGTTTTGTTATAAAATCATCAAATTATATCTAAAAAAATGTGTATTAATTATTTAAAGTGTTTTAAAAATAAAAAAAATGTTGACAACTAACCACAATAAATGTATATTTTACTTATGAACACGGGTACAATAAAAATTTAAAAATGGGGTTATTAAAAGTAGGAGGAATAATTATGAAAAAATTTGTTTTTGCTGCAATAGTATCTGCACTTGTTTTAACTGGATGTTCTTCAAATAATGTTAGAACAGCAGGAGTAGAAAGAAAAGTAACTTGGGAATATGCAGGAAGTCTTCCAGCACAAAAAGGATTTGAACACAATATAGGAACAGCAGGAGTATTATCAGGAGTACTTGAAGGAAAATATGTAGTAGTTGGTGGAGGAGCAAACTTCCCTTACGATTCAGTTTTAAATGGAGGAGCAAAAAAACTTTACTCTGACGTTTACTTACTAGAAGAAAAAGATAATAAACTTGAAGTAGTTGAACATATCAACCTTGATAATGAAATTGGATATGGAGCATCTGTAACTGTTGAAAATGGAGTATACTACATTGGAGGAGCAGCTAATGCTGATGCAGATAATGACATTCTATTCCTATCTATGAAAGATGGAAAATTAAATGTTGAAAAAGTTGGAGATCTACCATTTACACTTCAAAATGGAGCAGCAGTTGAGCACAATGGAAAACTTTATGTAATGAGTGGAAAACAAGGTGGAAAAGCAACTAACAAAATGTATTCATATGATTTAGCTACTAAAGAAGTTGTTGAGTTAGCACCAGTTCCAGGACAAGCTACAAGAACTCAAGCAGTTTCACAAGTATTAAATGGAAACCTATATGTATTTAGTGGTGGAGATGCAATAGCATATACTGATGGATATAAATATGATTTTGATAAAAATGAATGGACAGCAGTTGCTTCAGTTGAACTAAATGGAAAAGGAATATCTCTATTAGGAGCTAACTCAGTAAAACTTAATGATAAAGAGATGCTAGTTATTGGAGGATTCAATAAAGAAGTTTATGATAATGCAGTTGCAAATTTAGGAACATTAAAAGGTGAAGCATTAGCAGAATTTAGAGCAGGATATTTTGGAGCAGATCCAGCAGAATTTAACTGGAACAGAGAAGTATTAGTATATAATGCTGAAGCTAATACATGGAAATCTTTAGGACAAATTCCGTTTGATGCACCTTGTGGAGAGGGACTTGCAGTAATTGGAAATAAAATATTCTCAATAAATGGAGAAGTTAAACCAGGAGTAAGAACACCTAGAATGTATACAGGAACTTTACTTGCTAAATAGATTTATCTGGAAAACAGGGAAGATTTATATCTTTCCTGTTTTTTTATTTTTATAATGTGTTAATTTTAAACAAACAGCACTTTTAATATTTAAAAAAAAGTAAAAAAAAACATTGACAAAGATTGAAATATGAGTTATTCTTATACTAAGATATTAATGAACACGTGAACAATTTTTTAAGAGGGTGATTTTTGTTATGATTACACAAAAAGAAATTGCAGAAAAATTAGGAATCAGTAGAACAACAGTTGCCAGAGCTATCAATGGGAGTTCGTTAATAAAAGAGGAAACTAAAAAAAAGATTTTAGAATTAGTTAAAGAGATGAACTATGAAAAAAATTTAATTGGAAGCTCTTTAGCAGTAAAAAAATCAAAATTAATATATGGCTTAGTTATTGAATCAAAGAATGAGTTTTATACTCAAGAGATAATAAGAGGATTAGAAAATGCTTCAAAAGAATATGGAGCATATAACTATAAGATAAAAATTCAAACAACAGATATTAATGATCCAGAAACTCAGATAGAAAAGTTAAAGGAACTTTTGAAAAATGAAGAGATAGATGGAATCATTATAACACCTTTAAATAAAGAAAAAATATATGACTTATTAAAACCTTATTTAGAAAAGATAAAAGTAATTTCAGTTGGAATTAGGCTGCATGAGGAGATACCACATATAGGTCCAGATCACAAAAAGCAAGGGGAAATTGCTGGAGCTATTATAAGTAGTTTGCTTAGAAAAGATGAGAAACTTTTAGTTTTAGATAATGGAGATGACAGAATCTCATCAAAAATGTATCTTGAAGGATTTATTGAAAGAGTTGCAGAAACTGAGATAAAATTAGTGGGACCATTTCTTGGAAATGGAATTGAGAAGAGTATAGAGTTAATTAATGAGATTTGTTCCAAAGAAGAGATATCAGGAATTTATATAAATAGATATGCTCAAGAGATACTTGAGAGGTTACCTAAAAAAATTTTAAAAGATAAAAAAATAGTAACCAATGGAATAAGTAAAAATCTAAAAAAATTGATAAAAAAGAGAGTTGTTATTGCCACAGTAATGGAGGAGATAGCAACTGAAGGATACAATGCAGGAAAGAAGATGTTTGATATTCTTTATAGAGATAAATCCTATGAAGGAAATTGGGAAATATCTAAATCACACATTTTATTTCTTGAAAATTTAGAAGGATAAAATTTTTTATTAAAAATAGATTAACACTAAAAAGTATTATGGGAGGTTTATTTATGAAAAAATCATTAAAAGCATTAGGTTTAGGAATGTTATTTGGAGTAATGACAACAGCAGCACTTGCGGCAGAGTTTGATCTTAAAATGGGAATGGTTGCAGGAACATCATCAAATGAATACAAAGCAGCAGAATTCTTCGCTAATAAAGTAAAAGAAAAATCAAATGGAAGAATTGAAATAGCTCTTTTCCCTAACGGACAACTTGGAGACGACAGAAGCATGATCGAACAAATTGCTGGTGGAGCTCTAGATTTTACATTTACTGAAATCGGAAGATTCTCTATATTCTATCCAGAAGCTGAAGTATATGTATTACCTTATATGATTAAAGACTTTGCTCACGTTCAAAGAGCTACTTTTGATACTGAATTTGGTAAAAATCTTATGACTAAAGTTCATGATGATTTAGGAATTACAATTCTTTCTCAAGCTTACAATGGAACAAGACAAACTACATCAAATAAAGCAATCAATACTCTTGCAGATATGAAAGGACTTAAATTAAGAGTTCCAAATGCACCATCAAACTTAAACTATGCAAAATATACTGGAGCTGCTCCTACACCAATGGCATTCTCAGAAGTATATCTAGCTCTTCAAACAAACTCTGTTGATGGACAAGAAAACCCATTATCAGCTGTAAGAGCTCAAAAATTCTATGAAGTTCAACCATACCTAGCAATGACTAACCACATTTTAAATGACCAATTATATGTAGTTGGAAACATGACTATGGAAGAATTACCAGAAGATCTTCAAAAAGTAGTTAAAGATGCAGCAGAAGAAGCAGCTAAATATCATACTCAATTATTCGTTGAAGAAGAAGCTAGCTTAAAAGACTTCTTTAAACAAAATGGAGTAACTATTACTGAACCAGCTCTTGGAGATTTCGAAAAAGCAATGCAACCAGTTTACGACGAATACATTAAGAAAAATGGAAAACTTGGAGAAGATGCTATAAATCAAATTAACGCAGTTAAATAATTAAAGTAAAAAATTAAGGTGGGAAAAAATGAAAGTGTTTGATAAGTTAGAAGAATGGGTTGGAGGTACACTGTTCGTAATAATGTTCATTGTTCTTGTAATGCAAATTACAGCAAGACAAGTATTAGGAACACCTCTTATGTGGAGTGAAGAATTATCTAGTTTAATATTTACATATGTTGGAATGTTAGGAATTAGTATGGGTATAAGAAGTCAACAACACGTATTGATTGACTTCCTATTTACAAGATTTTCTCCTAGAGTTCAAAAGGTAGTATTTACATTAACACAAATGATAATTTTTGTTTGTATTATCTTTATGGGGTATCTTGGAAATCTTTTATATCAAAAGAAATGGATATTTGAATTAGTTTCATTAAAAATTTCTGCTGGTTGGATGTATTTAGCACTACCAATAGTTTCAATACTAATGATGGTTCGTTTCTTCCAAGCATACAAAGAAAATTATGATAATAAAAGAGTATTAATTAGTCCATATGTATTTTTAGCTGCACTTGTAGTTATAGTAGGATTAATAGCTTATGATCCAAAAGTATTTAAAGTATTAAGATTATCTAATTACTATAAGTTTGGAGAGATATCAGGATTTGTAACTATTGCAGTATGGTTAGTAATGATATTTGCAGGAGTTCCAGTAGGATGGTCTCTAATGGCAGCAACAATATTCTACTTTGCTGTAACAAGATGGAATGTATTATATTTTGCTTCTGCAAAACTTGTAGATAGTTTAAATAGCTTCAGTCTTCTAAGTGTACCATTCTTTGTACTTACAGGAATATTGATGAATGGTTCTGGAATTACAGAAAGAATCTTCAACTTTGCTAAAGCACTATTAGGACACTATACTGGAGGAATGGGACATGTTAACGTAGCAGCGTCACTTATCTTCTCAGGAATGTCAGGATCAGCTATAGCAGATGCTGGAGGATTAGGACAACTTGAAATCAAAGCAATGAGAGATGAAGGATACGATGATGATATTTGTGGAGGAATTACAGCAGCTTCATGTATAATTGGACCTCTAGTTCCACCTAGTATCAGTATGATAGTTTATGGAGTTATTGCTAACCAATCAATAGCAAAACTATTCCTTGCAGGATTTGTTCCAGGAGTTTTAACAACAATAGCTCTAATGATAATGAACTATTTTGTTTGTAAAAAAAGAGGATATAGAAAAGCTAAAAAAGCTACTTTCAAAGAACAAGTAGAAGCTTTCAAAAAATCTTTCTGGGCATTATTGACTCCATTCATTATAATTGGAGGAATCTTCTCTGGATTATTTACTCCTACAGAAGCAGCAGTAATTGCAGCACTATATTCAGTTTTCTTAGGAGCATTTATCTATAAAGAATTAACTATAAAATCATTCTTCAAACACTGTGTTGAAGCGATGGCAATCAGTGGAGTTACAGTATTAATGATCATTACTGTTACATTCTTTGGAGATATGATTGCAAGAGAACAAATTGCAATGAAAATAGCTGAAGTATTTATGACATATGCAAGTTCTCCATTAACAGTTCTTGTAATGATCAACTTACTACTACTATTCTTAGGAATGTTCATTGATGCACTAGCACTTCAATTCCTAGTATTACCAATGCTTATACCAGTAGCAGAACAAGTTGGTATAGACTTAGTATTCTTTGGAGTAATGACTACATTAAATATGATGATAGGAATTCTTACTCCACCAATGGGAATGGCACTATTCGTAGTTGCTCAAGTTGGAAAAATGTCAGTAAGTACAGTTACAAAAGGAGTTATTCCATTCTTACTACCAATATTCATAACACTAGTATTTATAACAGTATTCCCAGGAATCATAACATTCCTACCTAATTTGATAATGGGATAAAAAAGAGAGGTAAATCAAATGCCATTAAGTGTAGATATGCCATTAGAACAACTAGAAAAATATAAGGGTATCAGCCCAAAACCTCAAGACTTTGACCTTTATTGGTCAAGGTCTTTAGAGGAACTAAAAGAACTTCCTAAAAAATTCAGAATAGAGAAAAATGAGTTTGAAACACCATATTGTGAATGTTTTGATCTGTATTTTCAAGGGGTTGAAGATGCAACAATTCATGTAAAATATTTGAAACCTAAGAATATAAAAGAGGGAGAGAAGATCCCTGCAATATTAGAGTTTCATGGTTATGGTGGGTGCAGTAAAGACTGGACATATAAACTTCCATATGTAGCTTGTAATATAGCTGTTTTCTCTATGGAATGTAGAGGCCAAATGGGAGATTCTACTGATAGTTTTGGAGTTGATAATCACTTTAGAACTTGTAATTTAATAAGAGGTGTGATGACACCAGAGAATTTATATTATAAGAAAGTATTTTTAGATGCTGTGAGATTGGCAGAAATAGTAATGGGATTTGAGTTTATAAACAATAAAAATGTAGGGACAATGGGCTATTCTCAAGGTGGGGGAATAGCTCTTGCTCTTGCAGCACTAAGGCCAGATATAAAAAGTGTTTTTGCTGTGTATCCATTTTTAAGTGATTATTTAAGATGTTGGAACATGGATACAGGAGCAGCTTATGAGGAGATCAAAGATTATTTTAGACAGAGAGATCCTCAACATAAAAAAGAAAAAGAGTTTTTTAATAATTTAGGGTATGTTGATATAGAAAATATGGCTCATTGGATAAGAGCCGATGTTACAATGACAACTGGTTTAATGGATAAAACTTGTCCTCCATCAACTCAATTTGCTACATATAACAAATTGGTTTGTAGGAAGAGACATCTTATATTTCCAGAGTATGGACACGAGGATATGTTAAATGGCTTACATGATGAAAATATATTGTGGGCATTGGAACTTTTAAAAAAATAGTGAAAACAAGGAGAAAAAATTGAAGATAGTAGGAATAGATATTGGTGGAACAATGATAAAATACGGATTGATATCTTTAACTGGAGAGATATTAGCTAGTGGCGAGATATCAACTGAAGCCGATAAGGGAGTAGAAAATCTTTTCAATAAACTTGTAACTATAGTTGAAAGTTACTCAAAAGAGGAGATACTAGGAATAGCAGTATCTGGTACAGGACAAATAGATGGAAGTATAGGAAAAGTTGTTGGTGGGAATGATATTATCCCTGGGTGGATAGGAACAAACTTAGTTGAGAGATTAGAAAATAAATTTTCTCTACCTGCTGTTTTAGAAAACGATGTAAACTGTGCAGCATTAGGTGAAAAATGGCTAGGAGCAGGAAGAGGAGAAAAGGATTTTATTTGTATAACTATAGGTACAGGTATTGGCGGAGGAGTTGTTTTAAATAATGAAATCCTAAGAGGAGATACTTGTGTAGCAGCTGAGTTTGGTCATATTCAAATAGTTAAAGATGGAATCCAATGTTTATGTGGAAAAAAAGGTTGTTATGAAAGATATGCTTCAGCCACTGCACTAATGAGAATGGCTAAAGAAGCAACAGGAAAAGATATGAATGGAAAAGAGATTTTTGATTTAGAAAAATCTGGAGATCCAACAATGAAAAAAATAATAAGCGAATGGGTAGACTATTTTACAGATGGTTTAAGCACAATAGCTTATATTTTCAATCCATCATTAATTGTGATAGGTGGAGGAGTAACAAAACAAGGAGATTATCTTCTTGATAAATTTAATGAAAGCTTAAGTTCTAAATTAGGACCAAACTTTAAAAAGAACTTAAAGTTAAAATTTGCAGAGTTAGGAAATAATGCAGGAATGTTAGGAGCAACATATTTATTACTAAAAAAAGTGGGAAGAATTTAGTTATAGATAGAAATAAAAAGATAAATATATTATCAAGGAGCAGAGAACAATGATATATGGAGAGATAAAAGAGTTAAATCAATATAGAGGAATTTCTAAAAATTTAGATAGAGCTATCGATTATATTTTAAGTGGAAAATATAAAGATGGAGTTCCTGGAAAAAATGAGATAGATGGAGATAATTTATATTTTAACTATCCAAATTGTCCAATGACAAAAGAATTAAAAGATGGATTTTTTGAAGGACATAAACAATATATAGATATTCATGTTGTTATTTCAGGAGAAGAAAACTTAGGGTATACTCCACGTCCAGAAGTAACTTTAACAAAAGAGTATGATGAAGCAGGGGACTATGAATTATATGATGGTGAAGTAAAAAATATGTTCCATTTAACACCTGAAAGATTTGTTATGTTTTTCCCTGAAGAACCACACATGGCATTACTAAAAGTTGGAGAAGTAAAACAAATAACAAAAGTTATTTTTAAAGTTTTAGTTTAATTTAGATAAGCTAAGGGAGAAGATAAAAATGAGTAAATTTGAACAAGTAAAAGGAAAATTAATAGTTTCTTGTCAAGCTTTAGAAGATGAACCATTACATAGTTCATTTATTATGGGAAGAATGGCATATGCTGCTTTTGTAGGAGGAGCATCTGGAATTAGAGCAAATACAGTAGTTGATATTCAAGAGATCAAAAAAAATGTAGAACTTCCTATAATTGGAATAATTAAAAAACAATATGGAGATAACCAAGTATATATTACACCAACTATGACAGAGATAGAAGCTCTAGTAGCTGAAGGTGTAGATGTAATAGCACTTGATGGAACAAAAAGAGAGAGACCTGATGGAAGAACTCTTGAAGATTTAATGAAAGAAGCAAAAACAAAATATCCAAATCAAATGTTTATGGCAGATATCTCTTGTGTAGAAGAAGCTGTTGAAGCTCAAAGAGTTGGATTTGATATAGTTGGAACTACATTAGTAGGATATACAGAGTATACTAAAGGAAACGATCCTTTAACTGAGTTAGAAAAAGTTGTAAAAGCTGTTTCAATTCCAGTTATTGGAGAAGGAAATTTAGATACTCCAGCTAAAGCAAGAAAAGCTCTTGAAGTAGGGGCTTATGCAGTAGTTGTAGGAGGAGCTATAACAAGACCTCAACAAATAACTAAAAAATTTGTTACTGAAATGGCAAAATAATTGAAAGATAAAGAACTTCTTAACATAAAGTTAGGAAGTTCCTTTTTTTTTTGAAAAAAATTTTTCTTTTACAATTCTTTTTAAAATAAAACAATTATAACTAAAAAAATACAAAAAATACTTGAAATTTACAAAAAAGGTATATAATAAGAGAAAATATTAATGAAGTAGGGGGGAAAAGAATGGAACAAGGAGTAAAAAAAAGTAAATTTGCTACATTTGTTACAGTTGTGGAAAGAGTAGGGAATAAACTTCCACATCCATTTATTTTATTTGGGATTTTTATTTTATTGGCATTACTTGCATCCTATGTTGCAGCAATGGTTGGATTTGAGGCTTCATATTTAGATGAAGGAAAAAAAGCTGGAGATGTGGCTAAAGTTGTTGTTGTAAAAGCTGTTAATTTATTGACTTACGATGAAATGAGAAGACTTATAAGTAAACTCCCAGATATATATGTTACTTTTCCATCTTTGAAAATTTGTTTAATAATGATGATGGCTATTGGTTTATTAGAGTCAACAGGATTTTTTAATGCTTTAATGAGAAAATATTTATTAAATGCACCGAAAGGTTTAATTACAGCAGTTTTAGTATTTGTATGTGTAAATGCTAATATTATGTCAGATGCAGGAACTATTTTGGCTTTTACAATAGGTGGTGTCTTATTCGCTTCAATAGGAAGAAATCCTAAGTTAGGAATAATTTTAGGATATGCTGCTTGTAGTGGAGGATTTACAGCAAATATTTTTTTGGCTGGAACAGATGCTTTATTAGCAGGAATAACAGAACAAGCAGTAGCAGGTATGGGAATGGATATGAGTATAAGTCCATTATGCAATTATTACTTTATGGCAGCTTCGACAATATTTTTGACTATAACATTGACATTTGTAACAGAAAAATTTATAGCTAAAATTATTGATGAACCAACTAAAAAAGGAATAAATGATGATTCTCTTTTAAATGAATATCAACTTACTCCAGAAGAGCATAAAGGATTAAAGTATTCATTATATGGGTTGATAGTATTTTTAATTATAATGGGAATTCTATGTGTTCCTGAAAATGCATTTTTTAGAAATGCAAATGGTGGTTTTTTACCAAAATCGCCATTACTTTCTTCAATAGTGCCAGTAATATTCTTTTTATTCTGTTCTGTTGGAGTAGGATTTGGAATTGGTGTAGGAAAAATAAAACAGTTTAAAGATTTTCCAAAATTTTTACAATTAGGAGTGGCCAAAGCTGTTCCATTATTAGTAACAACATTAACCTCAGCAGTATTTTTAGATTTATTAAATAGGAGCAATATATTTAAAATTCTTGCAATAAAAGGATCTTATGTTTTAAAAGGAGCAAATGTAGGACCTCTACCATTGTTGCTTTTAGTTATATTAATTACAACATTAATCAATCCATTTATGACATCAGGATCAACAAAATGGATACTTCTTTCACCTATGATAGTGCCAATGTTTTCATTAATGAATATTTCTCCAGCTTTCGCTCAATTAGCATTTAGAATAGGAGATTCAGCAACAAATATTATTTCACCAGTTCATCATGCTATACCAGTTATACTAGGTTTAATGGCACAATACGATGCTGAAAGAGGAGTAGAAGGAAAGAAAGAAGCAGGGTTTGGAACAATTTTTTCATTAACTTTACCATATTCAATAACAATTTTGTTAACTATGACTTTATTAATGATAGTGTGGTATTTAGTAGGATTACCAATAGGACCTGGAACATATTTGAATATTAAATAATATTTTTTAGGAGGATAAAATGGAAACAGTTTTAATAAAAAATGCAAAAATATTAGACGTAGAAGATAAAGTAGAAAAGATACAAGATATTTATATAAAAGATGGAAGAATAGAAAAAATAGATGGGTCTATAAGTGAAAAAGCAAATATTTTAATAGATGTAAAAAATAATTATGTAACTTCTGGATTAGTAGATTGCCATACTCATTTAGGATTAAAAGGAGATAGTCAAGGATTTGAAGGAATTGATCATAATGAAAAATATGATCCAGTAACTCCACAAATGAGAGGATTAGATGGAATAAATCCATTAGATAAAACAGTTAAAGAAGCTTTAAAAGCAGGAGTAACATGTGTTGGAAGTGGACCAGGATCAACAAATGTTTTTGGAGGAACTTTTGCTTGTTTTAAAACATATGGAGAGTGTATAGATGATATGCTTGTATCAGAAGCAGTAGCTATGAAATCTGCTTTTGGTGAAAATGTAAAGAAAACATTTAGTGATAACAAAAAAGTTCCTGCTACAAGGATGGGAATAGCAGCTCTTTTTAGAGAATATATTTTTAAAACAAAAGAATATCTAAGAGATAAAGAAAATGGAAAAAATCCAAAATTCGATATGAAGTTAGAAGCACTTATTCCAGTTATAAAAAAAGAGATTCCAGTAAAAGCTCATGTACATAGGGCTGATGATATTATGACAGCTGTAAGATTAGCTAAAGAATTAGATTTAGATTTAACGTTAGATCATTGTACTTGTGCAAAAGATATTTTTAAATCGTTAATGAAAATAGATTATCCGATGATTATGGGACCATCATTAGGACATAGAGGGAAAATAGAACTTCAAGGAAAAGGTTTTGAAACAGTAGCATTATTTAGTAATGCTGGTAAAGAAGTAGCAATAACTACTGATGCCCCAGTTATACCATTACAATATTTAAATATATGTGCAGGGCTTGCTGTAAGAGAGGGAATGGATAAATGGGAAGCTTTAAGAGCTATATCATTATACCCTGCAAAATTTATGAAACAAGATCATAGAATAGGAAGTTTAAAAGAGGGAAAAGATGCAGATATAGTTATTTGGAATGAATATCCATTATCAAATTTTGCTAAACCTAAATATGTATTAGTAAATGGAGAAGTTGTAGAGGGCACAGATAAATAAAATTGTATTTTAAGACTAAAAGGATTGAAATGTAGTGAACCCATTTTCTTAGACACTATATTTTAATTATTGATTAACAAGGATTGATTCCTATATTTTGCAGGAGTTAATCCTTTTAATTTTATTTTAATTCTTTTATTATTATAATAATCTATATATTCTTCTATTGCTAATTTTAATTCTTCTATATCTCTGTAACTATTTTCTTGTCCATAAAACATTTCTGATTTCATTATTCCAAAAAAACTTTCCATTAAGCCATTGTCTAAACTATTTCCTTTTCTTGACATACTTTGAATAATATTTTTTTCTT
>OGWQ01000552.1_pt1 | contig 27573 bp, 24 predicted proteins | sample 1576091 | NCBI WGS metagenome assembly OGWQ01 (sample SAMEA3541584, study PRJEB24748) | human gut metagenome | biome: human gut; feature: human-associated habitat; material: faeces | place: China | collected 2012
CGAGGACATTCCGCTCGACATCCCCTACGAGGACCAATGGCTGCTGCTCGTGGACAAACCGGCCGGACTGGTCGTGCACCCGGGGGTGGGCAATTACAGCGGCACGCTGGTCAATGCGCTGATGCACCACCTCAACAAGCAGGGAATCCCGGCCGAAGAACAGAACCGCGCGGGACTGGTGCACCGTATCGACAAGAACACCTCGGGGCTGCTGGTGATCGCCAAGGACGAGCAGACCCACGCGCGGCTGGCCAAGCAGTTCTTCGACCACACGATCCAGCGCCGCTACGTGGCTCTGGTGTGGGGCAATTTCGACGAGGACGAGGGGACCATCACGGGCAACATCGGCCGCAGTCCCAAGGATCGGCAGAAGATGTTCGTCTTCGCCGACGGGTCCGACGGCAAGCACGCCGTGACGCACTGGAAGGTGCTGAAACGCTATGGTTACGTAACCCTCGTGGAGTGCCGTCTCGAAACGGGGCGCACCCACCAGATCCGCGTCCACATGGCGTGGATCGGGCACCCGCTGTTCAACGACGAACGCTACGGCGGCGACCGCATCCTCAAGGGAACGACCTTCTCGAAATACAAGCAGTTCATCGAAAACTGCTTCGCAGTAATGCCCCGCCATGCTCTGCATGCGCAGTCGCTGGGCTTCGTACACCCCATGACGCACGAGGCTGTCTATTTCGAGAGCGAACTGCCCGACGATTTCCGCGCGCTGCTCGAAAAATGGGACACCTACGCCGCAGCGTCGAAGGAGAGCGATAACGGATAAGCGGCCCGGCTACCGCCTTTCGGCACAAATCCGAGGTGCTGTTCCCTAAAACACGGTAACCGCATACGCGCGGACATCGCATACAGAGAAGCTCGAAGACACTCGCCGCAGGAAAGTACAGCCGGCATGCTTTCACCTGCTGCCGCAGAGCGGCAGAAAGCCCTTCCAGAGGGAAGGGTTTGAGAATAGGAACGGATTTGCAAATGCCGCCTGCGGCGGCCGGAAAGCCATACGAAATAGACAGTTACGAAAATAAACCACGCTTTGTTTCTACCGACCACGATAAAAGAGGTCCGCGCACGCGGATGGGAGCAGTTGGACGTCATCCTTTTTTCGGGCGACGCCTACATCGACCATCCGGCATTCGGCGCGGCGGTAATCGGCCGTCTGCTCGAAGCCGAAGGCTACCGCGTGGCAATCGTGCCGCAGCCCAACTGGCGGGACGACCTGCGCGACTTCACCAAACTCGGCGCGCCGCGGCTCTTCTTCGGCGTCTCGGCAGGATCGATGGATTCGATGGTCAACCACTATACGGCCAACCTGCGCCTTCGGAGCAACGACGCCTACACGCCCGGCGGCAAGGCGGGGTTCCGGCCCGATTACGCCGTCAAGGTCTATACGCAGATTCTCAAACGGCTGTTTCCGCACGTTCCGGTGGTCGTCGGAGGCATCGAAGCCTCCCTGCGGCGGCTGACCCATTACGACTACTGGAACGACACGCTCAAACCCTCGGTGCTGGCCGAAAGCGGCGCCGACCTGCTGATCTACGGCATGGGCGAACGGGTCGTGCAGCAGGTCGCCAAAGCCATGCGGAACGGCTACAACGCCAAACTGCTGCGCAAACTGCGGCAGGTGGCCTTCATGGCCGACGACAGTTACGTGCAGCGGCTCGACCCGGCGGAGACGATCCGGCTGCATTCCTACGAGGAGTGCGTGCGGGACAAACGGGCCTTCGGCGAGAATTTCACCATCATCGAGACCCAGAGCAACCTAATGGAGCCGACGGCGACGCTCATCGAGGCCGTGGGCGACCGTTATGTGGTCGTCACGCCGCCCAACACGACACTCTCGACCGACGAGCTGGACCACTCGTTCGACCTGCCTTACCAGCGCGCACCGCATCCGCGCTACAACGGCAAAGGGGATATTCCGGCGTGGGAGATGATCAAGCACTCGGTCAATATCCACAGGGGATGCTTCGGCGGCTGTTCGTTCTGTACCATATCGGCCCATCAGGGCAAGTTCATCAACTCGCGCAGCGAACGTTCCATCCTCGCAGAGGTGGAGCGCGTGACCCGGATGCCGGACTTCAAAGGTTATCTGTCGGACGTGGGCGCCCCGTCGGCCAACAGGTACCGCATGGGCGGACGCGACCGGGAGTTGTGCCGCAAATGCCGCCGCCCGTCGTGCCTGCATCCGAAGATGTGCCCAAATCTGGACAACGACCACCGTCCGCTGCTGGCGCTTTACGAAAAGATCCGCGCGGTGAAAGGCGTCAAAAAGGCCTTTGTCGGCAGCGGCATCCGCTACGACCTGTTTGACGAGAGTCCCTATCTCGATACGGTCGTGAAATACCACACGTCGGGACGACTGAAAGTCGCGCCCGAACACACCGAAGATGCCGTGCTGAAACTGATGCGCAAACCGCCGTTCGCGCTCTTCGAGCGGCTGACCGCCGATTTCCAGCGCATCTGCCGCCGCGAAGGACTGCCCTACCAGCTGATTCCCTACTTCATCTCGTCGCACCCCGGCTGCACCGAACGCGACATGCGTTCGCTGTCGGAGAAAGTCCTCGGCAAGCTCCATTTCAACCTCGAACAGGTGCAGGACCTCACCCCCACGCCGATGACACTTTCGTCGGTGATGTTCTACACCGGAGAGAATCCCTATACGCACGAAAAGGTCTACGTCGCCCGCTCGCAGGAGGAGAAACGGCGGCAGAAATCGTATTTCTTCAATGAAAAGCCGACCGGAAACCCGACGGTTCCGGAACGGCGCACAACCGCCAGACAAGAACGCGCCCCGAAGAATTATCGCCCGAACGGAGATCGGACGTCGGCCCCCCGGCCGCGAAAAGGGGAAGATCCCCGTGCAATACCGGGGATAAAGCGCAAAAGGTAAGTAATCCGCACGCCGCACGGCCTGCAGTCGGGCACCGACGTACTTCAAGCCTATTTCATGCGGATTTTCAGCGCATTTCAGCAACGAAGAAAGCCGGAGCGTCGCTCCGGCTTTCCTCATGCTATTCGGTGTTATTTTACACCCCACTTATCGCCGAGGCGTTTCAGCAGGCGGGAGATACGGCTCACCTCTTTCTCATCATCCCCCGTCACCGGAGTCCGGCGTATCAGCCACCACAAAAGCATATAAAACAGGACGAGGAAGACCGACCAGACAACTACATATATCATAACACTCTATTTTTCAGGACAAATCGGATAAACAGCAGCTCATTTCAATTCCGGCGAAGCATCGAACAAGAGACCGAACACCGACCGCGCCATCTCCCCGAAAAGACTGCGGCCGTAGAGTTGTCTGTATTTCCAGCGTGACGAAAGCATGTTGCAAACCAGCTTCGGCCGTCTCTTGTAAACGGGCAATCCGCTGACATGCCGCTTATTTGCCAGCACATCGGCCAGCACTCGATCCATGCAGCGGCGGTCAAACGACACCCCCGGATTCGTCAGAGAGACGCCCCACACATCCACGGCTATGGCATTCATGGTATCCGCAAACCGGGAGAAACCCAGATCGCCGCAGACCCTGTAAAAATAATTCCAGTCTATTGCGTTCTGCTCCTTCCCGACAAACAAAGCCCAGTCGAGCAGATGCCGCAGGGTGATCCCCTCGATCAGGAAGTGAAAAAATCCATGATAGGTAATATACAGTGCATTGACCGTCGGAGACAATGTATGGAATCCGTCCTCTCCGAACGGCATGAAGTCTCCGCCTTTTACGGCGTCCTGAAAGATTCGCTCCAACCGCCTGATATCGCTCTTACCTTTGAAAGAGGTCAGATAACGATGGTTTTCGAACATGATGCCGTTCGAGCAGATATGGTTGTGCTTATAATCCAGCCCCGAAACCTTCATTCCCCGGCATCGGGCGATCTCGTTCCCCTTCTCGAACCCTTCGGGCAGAAGGATGTCGATATCCCCGCATTCGCGCTGCAAAGGGGAAGGATAATAACGGGACAATCCGATCCCTTTGAGCAGGATCAGCCGACAGCCCGCAGCGGTACAAAGGGCCGCAAAACGGGCTGCTTCCCGCACTTGTCTCTTCGAACGCGAGACGATCCGCTCCGCCCCGTACGCCCACTGCAACCTCAATCCCCGGTCCGGCAGCAAATCCGGAGGCAACCGCCGGACGCTCTCCCACGCCACGGCCAGCACACCCTGCTTCGCTGCCTGCCCATATACCCGGCTCCATTCCGGATCGGACAACGCCTTATCAAGAGCCGGGTCCCGCGTATTTACCGCCGCGGCAAGCAGTCGCAGCAACGCCCGGTCGGCAGGATTTACCGTCATAGGAAATCATGGATTGCTCCCGGCAACGGGAATTCAGTAAATCGCCTCATACTGACCGACAACTTTGCGCCACGTATAATATTCATCAGCCAGCTGTTCCATACAGTCGGAGATCTCTTCACGGTTTCCGTGAGCAAGAGCGGCCAGTTCCTCCGGAGTGCTCCAATAACAGGCTTTATGACCGGTCGTCTCCCGATTATAACCCACATCGAACGCCAGAATCGGAGCGCCGCAGGACATGGCCTCCACAAGCGACGGGTTGGTTCCGCCGGCGCTATGTCCGTGAATATAAAACAGGCACTGTTTCCGCAGCACGAAGAGTTGTTCCCTGTCATAGACCGGATCGACAATATGGATATTGCAGAACCGGCCATATTCTGCTTTCAACTCCCGGCCGTATGCACTCAGATTCCAATTACCGATAAATACGAGCGGGATATCGGTTTTGGAGAACGCCTCCAGAATCAGATGACAATTGTTTTCCGGCTCGATCCGGCAGATAGTACAGGCGTATGCTTTCGCCCCGACTCCGAAGGAGGCGAGGATTTCGCGCTGACGGGGAAGATCGACAGGAATCACGGCATGATCCCCGCCGTAGGCGATCAAAACCGACGGCTTACGGTAGGTCTCCGTGACATAGTCGCGGATCACCTTATTGTCCGCAACCACGACATCGGCATATTTGACAGCGATCCGCTCCGACAAACGGAGAAACTTGCGGGCCCATTTGCCCCACTTGTCGCGCTTATGCTCCAAGCCGTCGATATTGACGACGATCCTCTTGCGGAACAACAACCGATACAACGGCAAAAACAGACAACCGGAAACACCCAGAATGAGCACGACGTCGTACCCCCGGCCGACAGTCCGGACCAACGACCAGATATCATACGGAATACTTTGCATACCGTTTGCATGCAACGGCACGTATTCGAGCCGGGCGTTTTTATACGTTTTCAGTCGGGTCGGATAAGCCTTGCCGCTGCAAAAAACAGTGTAATCCACATCTTCGGAACAACACTCCCCGATGAGGTTTTCCACAAGGGTTTCAAAACCTCCGTATTTCGCCGGAACGCCGACGGTTCCGATAACTGCGACCTTCTTCATATCTTACTCCAGAATATAGTCGGTAATTTCATTTACCATATCCGTCTCACTGAACAACGCCGCTTTATTTAAAGCCATTTGAGAAAAGTGTTCATAACGTTTATCGTCAGTCATCAACGATTCGATCTTAGCAACCACATCATCCAAATTCAACGGATCGACGGCATAGCCATTCACACCCTCATCGATCAACTCCAGAGGTCCGCCGGCATTGGGTCCGATTACGGGAAGGCCATAAGTCATCGCTTCGAGAATCGTCAGTCCGAAGGTTTCGATCCACTCGGCCGGCCGGGAAAGCTGCAACAACAATTTTGCCTGCCGATAAAACGGATGCAAATCGGTCTGCTGTGAATAAACACACAGATTCGGCAGGACACCGATCTCGTGAATGAACTGCCCGACCTGCCGCTCGGTAGCACTGACGACCAGCACAAACCGATATTGCGGCAACCGTTCGGCCAATGCGGCAAATTCATATACACCCTTGAATCGCCGAAGCGAGGCTACCATCAAAATATCGGTCCCCGGAGCATGCCCCGTCATGAGATAATTATGAGCCGAAGCACAAAATTCGCTATCCAGTCCGTTATGAACGACCTTACCGTTTCGAGTCCCGACGGATAGGGATTGCAAATAACGGGAAACAAAAATGCTTTTACGGTTACAGAGACGATAAACGGTGCGATACAACGCGTACAGGGGTTTGCGCTGGCACATGTTCTCATGAATGTGGTAAACAAACCGCTTTCCGGACATCCGACATGCAAGCGCCGCTCCGAAAGTAGTCACCGTATTCAGATAGTAAATCGTATTGCGGCGCGGCCGAAACAGCACGAAACAAAAAACCCGTAGCTGGGAGATCACCAAAAACAGCACGGTAAGAAGCTTGCAGCCATGCCAGCGATACCAGTTGTCGGTATATTTCACACCTCGGATGCCAGAAAGGAATCCAACCCCGCCTCCGGTAATCAATTCGACGGAATATCCCCGCGCCACGAATTGCCGAACAAGGACCGACAGTATTTTGGGACTGCCCGAATAATTATTCAGCGAGTGTATGAAAACCAACTTCGTCACACCGATATTCAATAATTTTATTTACGACTCCTCTCATAATTTTCGATCGCCTTATCATACAACTCGTTGAGCAATTCGATCCGGTTCTCCCATCTGAATGCAGGGATGCACTCCAGCACACCTTCGGACAATGTCTTGAGAAGATGCGGATTCCGAATCAGCCGTTGCATTTGCGCTCCCATATCACGTACTACCTGAGCATACGAACGTATGGGGATTCTTATTCCGCAACGATCACAAATCACATCGTGCATCCCGCAATGATCCAACGACATCGTAGGTACGCCACAAGACATAGCCTCCCATATTGTAGTAGGATTCCCTTCACTTAAGCTGCTGATGATATGCAAATGAGACCTGCGCAGCAGTTCGAACACCTCCGTACGCGGCACTTTGCCATGCCAACGAATCAAATGGCCGACACCGCGGCGCCCGGCATATCGCTCCATGCGAGGTCTCAAAGGGCCGTCTCCGACGACATGGACGACAACGGGACTGTCGGTATCGACAAGTTGCAAGGCATCGAGCAAAACAATAAGAGCCTTGTTGTTATCAATTCTTCCGATCCAAATAAAATGCAATGTGTCTGCCGTAAATTTATTGGCATCGGGCGGTACAACAGCGCCTGCAACGCCGTTCTCAGGCAGCCAGATACTGTCTATACGATGGACACGCCGGATATTGTCGCGATTTTCGGTAGTAGCGGTCAGCAATACATCCGTACGCCGCAAAGCGAGACGTATCCGACGTCCAAAGTGCAACTGCAACACGTTGGCGACAGTGCGAAATAATAGTTTACAAAGACCCGGAAACGTCGAGACTGCCCCTAACAGCCGAAACGACGGATTACGAGTACCTCCGATAGGTCCCCAAACATAAGGCAAGTCCAGTTTCCACAGATACCCCGGCTCCCGATATCCGATAGGCCCCACATAATGAATCAGATCAAAATGTTTTTTTCGAACCAACTCTCTTGCCGCACGATAAACTGACTTGTGCCACTGCCGATAAGCGAGATAAAACGAATAGACGAAAATCCCTCGCTTGTTGAGCGCATTGAGCCGTTCGGCAGTCCGACTCGGAGCAACCGCCACGAAAGTAACATTAGGCACAGGATGCTCCCGAATATAACGCTCCATCTCAACCGTGTCGCCCATGTGTTCCCCCGATGTGCCGTATAAAACCGTGAGCCTATGATAACGGCTCATAGCCGTCACATAATTCCATGCCACAGCATATTCAGAACCTTTACTGGGCGAGATGGCATAAGCCAGAACCAGAATATCTTTCATCGTCAAACGATATTATGCAACCGAAGAGTATTTTGCAGTTCGACAGCGATACTCTCAGGTGACAACTGCCGTTTAAGCGCCTTAAAATCGAACCGGTCGGGAGACGGCAAGACGAAATCCTCCGCATAAAGCGCTTCGATCATCTCATCGACCGAATCGAACAAAACACCGAAAGCACCGAATTTCTCGAACAGATAGCAAAAGTAATCGTTCTTGAGAGACAGCACCGGCTTTTCGTAATTGACAGCGTCCAGAATACTGCCGCTCGCCGTCAGCATGTATTCTTCGGGAGGATAAACAAACAGCGCATAATCCAGTTTTTCGATACGGGAAGAGAGTTCTTCGCGCGAAAGGAATTCCACCGTATCCGGGACATCGATCCCTGCCGCCCGAATCTCCATCAGCTTATCGCCGATGTGACCGAGGTATCCATTGAGCGAAAATTCATAAAAGTTTTTCTGCCGGTCGGCTGCAGCCAAACGGATCACGGCCTCGATCCCCTTGTTACCGGCCGGAATACCGATCGTGCCGATACGGATTTTTTTCCTGTCGGTTCGATTGCAACCGGCAGCTGCAGACCCGATATAAGGGTGATCGACGCTTAAAAACCGATTTTGAAAGTTAGGAGACAATAAAAGACGAAGATTACGAAGAATGCTGTCTCCCAAAACGAGATAATATATGTTTTTGCAGGGGCTCAATGTCTTGCTGAGAAAAAAACGCCGAACCCAGCGTTCACGAGAGGTGTAGCATTTCTTAGTCCGCAGCCAATTCATCTCGCCATGGCACGTAACAAGTACCTTCCGACGCAAAAGTTTATTGAGCACATCAGCTGTTTTAAGAAACAACGGATTCGTATAGTTATATATCAATGTTACATGCGCCGGAGCAAACAGCAAAAAACGCAGGTTGTGCAGAAAAGAAACAATGTAACGCAATTTCGTGTTACAATGCTTCCGCAGAGTATGTATCGTACGGTATTCGACATTCGACACACGCTCCCGAACGATCGGGGCGATACTGCGCAAACTATGGTTTCCGCCATAATAGTTCACGGTATCGAAAACGTGTGCGAACATGCACAACGAAGCAGCATTGAAAACCTCATGTTCGCCGTCGGCACAAAATGAGTCGATATAATAAGCCCGATTCTTTGTTTTCATATTATTTGGTGCATCCGAGCAACTGAGCGGCAAGTCGTAAAGACTCTTTCCGTGTATATTTTTTATTAAAGCACAATGGCAGATAGGCTAACAACAACAATCTGAAAACAAAGTATTTCGGCCTTGAATACCGCTTTTTCAAATACGTAAAAAAACCGTCGAAAAAGAGGTATTTACTCTGGAAGTTACTGCGTTTTGCCTTTTTCGTAGAAGCCGATTCAAGATGAATGATTTGCGGCTCCGGCACAATATACATTGCATAACCAGCGCGGTGATAACGGTATTGCATCTCCGTCTCTTCGAAATACATAAAAAAATCGGGATCGAAAAGCCCCAATCGATCAACGACAGAACGCTTTATAAAAAGATCCGCCCCCGTGATATAAGGGACTTCAAATGGTTTCTGCGAAATACCGATTGCAGAGTCGACCGGTTTAAATCCCAATATGTTTTTATAGACGCAACCGATTGTCGCACAAGTGTTGGGCAAAGTCGGAAAGCATCCGAACGAATGGATAGGTTTCAAATCCGCAGACAAAAGCTGAGCGCCGATACAAGCTACATGATGAGGGAGATTCCGTATCGCCGCATAAAGATGCAACACTGCATTGTTCAGCAAGATGGTATCCGAGTTGAGAAGAAAAATATATTCGCCGGCCGCGGTTTGGAACCCAAGATTGTTCGCTTTGCCGAAACCCAGATTCCGGTCGCTATAAATATACTTTATGCGTTTGTCCTGCGAGAAAATCTCCTTACTCCCGTCCGTAGAGGCATTGTCCACCAAAATCACCTCGAAGGACAAACCACACGTAAGGCGGAAAATACTGTCAAGGCACTGTGCCGTTACCTTCAACGTATTATAGTTGACAATAATAATAGATACATCCATCATATTTAACAAGTACGTAGAGATTGTGCGAAGGAACGACTCGTTTTTCGGAACGGCGGGGTTCTATAATAACAATACAAATACATTACGATACAGAAGAAAAACGTATTTGTACCGAATGAAATTGAAAAAATAGTCGGCACCAGCAAAATATGCACGGCCATGAGTTTTAAGAAATACGGGGCAAATCCTCCTTGAAGGGTCTTAAAAATGATAAAATAAATAACCCCCAAAGGCAAAAGGCCGTAATAGAAATAGTTTCCCAAAAGTCCGATATCGGAAATGTAAGCACGAGAAAATTCCGTCGCTTGTACTAAACTATGCAAATAAGCAGAATCGGCAGCCGGAGTTCCGTTTCCGAAAAGCATACAATAGAGAGGATAATTATCCCGCTCCGTAAAGAAAAACTTAAGCGCATTCCAGCGGTTGTAATCCAAATCTGAAAGTTGTTCGACGGTTTCCTCGTAAAGAGAGAGCAAAATATCCTTCGTCAGAACAATTACGGTAACACACGCTATCGCACTGACTACAATCAAAGCATATCTGTATCGGGAACGTATGCGCAAAATACTGTATACCGTAAGGATTAGTGCCAAAAACAACATGCTGCGATTTTGCACCAAGATAAAGAAAGCCAGCCAAAATAGGACTTTACACCACCCTTTGACCGAGAAGTGCGCTACCGCCTGCCCCAATATAAAATAATAGTACAGCACAACGATAGCCAACGTAGTGCTTACAAAACCGATGTCTCCGCTTTCGCCAGACAACAAATAGGCAATCTGCTCACTTTCCCGATCAAACGAATAGGGATTGATAATACTCAATATCCAAACCCCCAAACTCAATATGGAATACCATCTGACAAAGGCAAACACCTCTCGTACAGATGGCGCCATCCGTAATAACACAAAAAAATAAAGAAACAAATAGAGCTGGCGTTGAGAAATAAAGGTTGCAACGAATGACTGATCATGGTAGACATAGACAGAGGTCATGGAAAAAAACACCCCTAAAAAGATAAGCCATACATAGCGCCTGTTCGAAGACGTATCTATACGCAGCGAATCGGCAGGTTTGTTGAGCGTATAATAAAAAAGGCCGAATATCGCCCATGCGAACGACAAGCCCAGAGCCGTATCCGGCTGCAAGGCGAACAATCTCAAGTTGCAAAAATTATCAATCAATATGCTGGCAGCAAACAAATAGATGCTTTTATTCATAAAAAAGATTTATTGCGACCGAGACAACCCTAATGCTTTTGTGGATAACCATAAATACTTCCGCCGCATTTTCAAAGAGCATAGTTTCGTTTCATAATCCCCGTTCCGGAAAAGACGAATTCGCAGACTGTCTATAAATAACAACAGATATTCGATGATGAAAATCAACCAGAGATATCCTTTAGAATGAGTTTTAAGAATATAAGTGGTGCGCCCCGAATAGCCAAGAGCCACTCCCTTCTCGGATGGAGATGATTTGCCCTCCAAGTGCATAATTCTTGATTTAGGAATATTTACAATAGCATAATGATGCTGGCGTACTCGATAACTAAACTCGTTATCTTCAAAATACATGAAAAAGTCCGGATCAAAAAAACCTATTTCCTCAATTATTGTTCGTTTGATCATCATATCAGCCCCAGAAATCATTCGTACTTTCAAAGGCTTATCCGAAGTATTAAAAATGTAATTCGGAAACAATTTCCGACATGGTCCTCTAAACATTATTTTCGTCAAAACATCTCCGAACTGTAGATGAGAAAGCCCCGGACGAAGATCTTTATCGTATAGATTGCCTCCACAGATGGCAACCCGATCATGCCTGTCAATATAACTGCACAACTCAAAAACCGCATTATTGAGCAAGACAGTATCAGGGTTGAGCAAGAAAATATTACGTCCCGATGCATGTTTATATCCTTCGATATTCGCTTTACCAAAGCCAACGTTATCAGGAAGCTGAACATACTTGAAACGACCATCAAACCTTTCAGCCAATTTGCTGGCGGCATCATCACATGAATTGTTGTCAACAACGATTATTTCGTATTCAATACCTTTAGTTTTTTCTATAACAGACGCAATACAGTCGAGAATCAAGTGCACCGTATTGTAATTCACTATGATAATAGACACATCCATACCTTCATTATTTATTCCAAATGCCCGTTGCTGTCCCCGATATCAGTTTATTACATTGTATCGGAGCAACGAATACATTTATAATTTGCGACAGGCATAACGCGACAAGAATGCCGTTAATACCTATATATTTACATAACAACAAAGCAACAGGCACATACAGAATTCCCGTGACAATTGCATTTAATAATTGAAGCCTTATTTTTCCAATTCCATTGATATACATGGAATGCCCAATGGTCCACATCATTAAAATGATATAAACTCCCATAAGCATAGATGTTGTTCTCGGAACGTCAATCTGATCTCCAATCCACATTGTATAGAATTGATTTGCAACTACAATCATTGTAATTACAACTGCTGCCATCCATCCACAAATCCGTCTCAATCGGCACAAATTTTCTCTGATCCAAAAAAAATCTTGCTTTGTATAAGCCTCTGTAACAGCCGACCATATAGGAGCAATGATGATGGAAAAGGCAATATAACACAAATTGAAGTATTTAAATGCTATATTGTAGGGAGTGACTTCCTGCGGTCCGAACAATCTTGAAATTATTACATTGGATGTTGAAAAAATAACTACTCCAGCAATCTGAATAAGAAAGAAGTTAAGTCCTATACCAAGAATCTTAGATGCATATGAAATATCAATAGAACGAATATTTGGAGCGATGTTTCGATACTGCTTTAGAAATACCAGTCCCGTTATCGGCAGGGACACAATGATAGGACAGATCATGAAAACCAAAGCGACGTAATACAAAGAGCCATCTGTTGTTTTGGTCAGAATATAAATAATAATGCAAGCTAACAATTGCCCGCACATCGTAATCAATTCATTATAAGCCGCCTTCTGTAATGCCAACACAACGGAATTAAGTATTTTGCAGATCATCGTCATACAAAACAAGCCTACAGATAAAAGCAGAATGGAATTTAACCGCTGAATTTGAAGAGGAGACACTCCTAACACATCATACCAATCTATAAAGTGATTTATAGCAACAAATATAAGATATACAGCAGCAACGATAAGTATTATAAGAAAATAAGCTGTGCTAATCAACGATTTGCTCTTTTTGATATCCCCTTGCGCCAGAGACTCGGCTAAATTATTCCGCAAACCGTTTCCCAATCCGATATCGCACAAAGCAACCCAAGCGAGCAAAGAACTCAATGTTAGCCAGACTCCATATTCATATGTATCCAAATATCCGATCGTCATCGGAACTAACAACATGGAGGTTGCGAGACTTACACCTTTATAAAGGAAGGATAATATTACATTCTTCCGAATAACGGCATCTCGCATATTCTTTGCACCAAAAAAGCCCAATATACCCAGCATTTGCATTTATTCCCAAAAGATTACATCCCCAACAGGTATTTCGAAATCTATATCAAGATTATAAAAGTCATGCATGAGCCTTGCTATTTTTTACTATATCAGGCATACGGTTCTTTTTATCTATCTTTTCCATACATTTCATCATAGTATTTTTCATACTCTCCGGAAGTAATGTCGTCCATCCATTTTTGGTTCTGGAGATACCAGCGGACGGTCTTTTCGATCCCCTCTTCGAACTGCAGGCTGGGCTGCCAGCCCAGCTCGTCTTTGAGTTTGCGCGAGTCGATGGCGTATCTCAGGTCGTGACCCGCGCGGTCGGCGACATGGGTGATCAGCTTTTCCGAAGCGCCTTCGGGATTGCCCAGCAGCCGGTCCACGGTTTTGACGATCACCCGTATCAGGTCGATGTTCTTCCATTCGTTGAAACCGCCGATGTTGTACGTGTCGGCGACTTTGCCCTTGTGGAAGATCACGTCGATGGCCCGTGCGTGGTCCTCGACGTAGAGCCAGTCGCGGACGTTCTCCCCGCGGCCGTACACCGGAAGCGCCCTTCCGCGGCGGATGTTGTTGATGAACAGCGGAATCAGCTTCTCCGGAAACTGGTAAGGACCGTAGTTGTTCGAGCAGTTCGTCACCAGCGTCGGCATGCCGTACGTGTCGTGGTAGGCCCGCACGAAGTGGTCCGACGAAGCCTTCGACGCCGAGTAGGGGCTGTGCGGGTCGTACTTCGTCTCCTCGGTGAAGAACTCCTCCCCGAAAGGACCGCCGCCGCTCTCGCAGCCCGCAGGGTCCCCCGCGGGGCGGGTCAGCTCCAGCGCCCCGTACACCTCGTCGGTCGAGATGTGGTAGAACAGCTTGCCTGCCCAATCACCGTTCCAGTACTCCCGCGCAGCTTCGAGCAGCGACAGCGTACCCATGACGTTCGTACGCGCGAAGGTGAACGGATCCCTGATCGAGCGGTCCACGTGGCTCTCGGCTGCGAGGTGGATCACCCCGTCGATGCCGTACTGCCGGAACAGTTCACGCATCGCCTCGAAGTCGCAGATGTCGCCCCTGACGAAAGTGTAGTTCGGCCGCTCCTCGATGTCTCGCAGGTTGGCGAGGTTGCCCGCATAGGTCAGCTTGTCGAGGTTGACGATCCGGTAATCGGGGTATTTGGTCACGAAAAGACGGACCACATGCGAGCCGATGAAGCCCGCGCCGCCCGTGATGAGGATAGTGCGTTTCAATTCCATTATCTATGTTTTAATTTATCTATTATGATAGAATCTACAGGGTAAACTATCGCATCATTGCCAAGTTCTCGATAATAATTTTCCTTCACGATTTTAAGTTCTGATGTGTTCGAGATGATCTTATACCCCTCTCCGTCGATTTTTTTGCCGATCGTCGTTCCGGCTGCTAAGGTGCAGTAGGCCGGCAGCTTCGTTCCCTTGAGTATCGTACAGCGGCATCCTATCCAGCAGTTTCGACCGATAAGTACAGGAGCATATCCTTTGGTAAATGTTCCCGTTTCGCGGTTTTTCATCCGGTGAAAGTCGGTATCCATGATGATAGCATCCCACCCGACACGAACATTATCCCCAAATTCAACACAATGGTAAGACGCGAGTTTCAAGGCTGCCGACACCGTAAAACCGACTCCAAATATCAAACTGCCCTGTTTGCCAATCGATATGGCAGAGGCGTTGCCGATAACACATTTTCCAGCAAACGAGCACCTCCCTCCATGATTTTCCCAAATAACTCCGCCATTCGGATAGAGACTTACCGTAGGCTCCCCCAATCGTATCATCCCTGTAGATATATCTCCAGAGATTGTGATACTGCCTTTTGCCCGAAGTATCTTGGTCCGATAAAGGAATATAGGTAATTTGACAGCCTGTCGCCATGGCAGATAATGAAAGTTAAACCAAATTGTTTTAGGCAAATAGGGAAGATACTTCAGATATCTTTTAATTTTGGAGGGGGGGGGCAACTGCATATCGGGAGGAAGTTATCTTAATTTTTCAAGGCAATACTTCATTGCCTCCCTCCAGTGGGGGATGTCCATCTGGAAGGTGGTCTTGATTTTGGTTTTGTCCAGCACCGAGTAGGCCGGGCGCTGGGCCTTGGTCGGAAATTCCGACGTGTGGCAGGGGATGATGCGGCATGAGTCGTGACCCGCGGCCGCGGCGATCTCCGTCGCGAAGTCGTACCACGAGCAGACGCCCTCGTCGGTGAAGTGGTACACACCCTCGTTGCCCGCGTAGCGTTCCGACTCGATGATCGAGAAGATCGCAAGCGCCAAGTCCCCGGCGTAGGTCGGAGTGCCGATCTGGTCGAAGACCACCTGCAGCGTATCCCGCTCCGAAGTCAGACGCAGCATCGTCTTCAGGAAGTTGTGTCCGTACTCCGAATAGAGCCACGCCGTGCGGAAGATCAGATACCGGCACCCGGATGCCATGACGGCGCGTTCGCCCGCAAGCTTCGTACGCCCGTAGGCTCCCAGCGGCGAGGGAGCCGTATCCTCCCTGTAGGGCGTATGGGCCGTGCCGTCGAAGACGTAGTCCGTCGAGACGTGGAACAGCGTCGCGCCCGTCGCCTTGGCCGCCGCCGCGAGGTTGCCCGCAGCCTTGTGGTTCAGCAGGTCCGCACGCGGTTCGTCCTCCTCGGCCCGCTCCACGTCGGTGTAGGCCGCGCAGTTTACGATAACGTCGATGCGCCGCTCCTCGACCGTTCGCAGGACGGCAGCCGCATCGGTGATGTCTAGTTCCGCGACATCCGTACAGAAGTAGTTGTGGGGCGAGACGCCGCCAAGACGCCGCAGGGCGCTGCCAAGCTGACCGTTCGCGCCCGTAATCAGGATATTCATAAGTTTAATAAAAAGGAATATAATCTCCGGAAAATTCGTATCGTAGATCGTGTGTACGTTCGCCTATCTTTTTTGCAGGGACCCCGCCGACGATCGTGTAAGGAGCGACATCTTTCGTCACTACGGCGCCGGCTGCGACGACGGCGCCTTCACCAATTGTAACCCCGTGCAATATCGTCGTTCTCGGACCGAGCCATGCCCGATCCTCTATGACGACGCGAAAACTGTCGTCTGAATTGCATTTGAAATCCGGATCTTTATGGTCATGCTGCTCTGTCCAAATATGTACTTCTGTAGAGAGATTGACATTTGCACCTATCGATATTCCATTTCGCGCATCTAAAACCGCCCGATCCCCAATAATGCTCCCTTCTCCGATTTTCAGTTTATAAGGATCTCTTATCTCCGCTCCAAAATAAATAACAGCTTTAGGACCGATTTCGACCAGACAAACTTTCTTATAAAGAAAATCCCGGATTATATGTGACGGAATATAAGCGATTTGGAACAAGTTATAACGAAAATATCCACTGCATAGAAGTTTGATTCGACTTGTAATGCCTCCTTTTTGTTGCCTAACGAGGGGGGGGGAGACGGATGCTGACGACTGAATTTGTCGGTTTCTTTTGAACCTGTAATAAAAGGCCATCGGGAATATCGAGGAGACTAGTATTATTTGTTTGAATAACACTAGAAAGAGAAATACAAAAAACAAAGTCGTCATAAACTATAATAGTTTGTATTATAGTCGAACAGTTCCCCGGCCTCCGACAGCAGCGGGTGGGCGCTGTCCTTAGGCGAGAGGACGACATCTTCGGGGGCCAGACGCCAGTCGATGCTCAGCGACGGGTCGTTCCATGCAATGGCGCCCTCCGATTCGGGGGCGTAGGGGTTGTCGCACTTGTACTGGAACGTCGCTTCGTCGCTCAGCACGGCGAAGCCGTGCGCAAAGCCCCGCGGGATGAAGAACTGACGCTTGTTGTCTTCCGTCAGCTCCACCGCCACGTGGCGGCCGAACGTGGGGGAGCCGCGGCGGATATCCACCGCGACGTCGAGCACGCGGCCCCGGACCACGCGGACCAGTTTCGACTGGGAGTACCGCCCTTTCTGGAAATGGAGGCCCCGCAGCACGCCGTAGCGTGAGTGCGATTCGTTGTCCTGCACGAAGCGCACGGGACGGACCTGTGCGTCGAAGCGGCGCTGCGAGTAGCTCTCGAAGAAGTAACCCCGCGCGTCGCCGAAAACCTCCGGCTCTAGAATAACCACGCCCTCTATGGCGGTTGTCAGAACTTTCATAGTTTAAATTTTAAGATCAGTTGACCGTATAATCGACCGTATTGAAGGACAAGTATTTGTTTAACACTTGTATATAACAGCGGCAAAGCGACACCACAAACTACGTATGGAACCCACCAGATATTTATCCGATCCGAAATAACAGGAAATACGGACAAATAATCAATGCCATAACCATATATCAGAATCTGAAGCAGGCTGACGACTTTGAATGCAAGAAAATGCAGAGCCATGATAGCTAAAGACGCATTTCCGACATAGATCATAATACGCGACAGAGTCGGTAGATTATGTATGTATACAGCCAAAGTATAAGTAAACAGACAACCGACGGCCGATGCAAAATAGAAAACAGGGAGCGGCGGGAAAATCGAACTGGCGATTGCCACCGTTACATTTTTATATTGCAAAAAGAGCAGTAACATCAGTAAAACCCCGATGCTCCATATATTAACAGGCATATATCGCTGGTATTTCCGAAACATTCGCCCCATGTATAAAACAGCGGTCAAATAACACTCGTTAGATAAAATCCGTCGTATAATCAGAATATCAATCTGCTGTATCTCAGTATCAAAAACAGAGCAAAGGACCACTGCGAACAAAATCCCCCCCCCTAAAATTATATCAGAATATCTGTCTGACAGCCGTTTGGAAATCCAGACTCCGATCATGAACAAAAAGGAAACGATGAAAAGACTTCTCAAAAACCACAATGCCCCTAACAATTGTTCCGGAGTAACGCAAGAACAAAAATATTTAAGACAATCGAAATAGTCCTGTCGCGTATACAAATGGCTGGTCAGAGGATTATAAAAATGAGCTCTGAAAAAGAGGTTGTGCAACAGCATGAATACGATTCCGTATCCGATCAGCGGAAACCACAAACTTTTAATTTTTTTCCAAACGAATAAAAGTTTATCGTCTATATATTTATCCTTGAAGAAATATCCGGCTACGAAATAGAAAACAGCCAAATGAAACAGGTATACAAAGTTATGAACCGGAGAATACGCTGTATGCCCTGCAACAACAAAAATAATCCCCAATCCTTTCATGATCGAGAATACATGGCTATTCTCTCTCTGATCAACCGTTGTCATCGTTTATATTTCCGATTCGTCGAGGAGTTTCAAAAGGTATTGTCCGTACTGGTTCCTGAGCATCGGCTCGGCAAGTGCGCGCAGCTTGTCCGCCGTGATCCACCCGTTGCGGTAGGCGATGCCTTCCAGACAGGCGATCTTAAGTCCCTGACGCTTCTCGATGACCTCCACGAAGATCGAGGCCTCGGCCAAGGAGTCGTGCGTGCCCGTATCCAGCCACGCGAAGCCGCGCTGGAGCGTCTGCACCTTCAGCTCGCCGCTTTGCAGGAAACACTGGTTCACGCTCGTGATCTCAAGCTCCCCGCGGGCCGAGGGACGGATGCCCTTGGCCACATCCACGACCTTGTTCGGATAGAAGTACAGGCCCACGACTGCGTAGTTAGACTTCGGATGGGCGGGTTTCTCCTCGATCGAAAGGCAGTTGCCCTCATCGTCGAACTCCGCGACCCCGTAGCGGCCCGGATCGTCGACGCGGTAGCCGAAGACCGTGGCCTTGCCATCCTCCTCGGCCGTGCGGACGGCCTCGCGAAGAAGACCCGTGAAACCGGAACCGTAGAAGATGTTGTCGCCAAGAACGAGGCACGCGGAATCGCCGCCGAGGAAATCCTCGCCGATCAGAAAAGCCTGTGCAAGACCGTCCGGAGATGGCTGTGCCGCGTAGTCGATACGCACGCCGTAGTCGGAGCCGTCGCCCAGCAGACGCCGGAAACCCGGAAGGTCCTCCGGAGTCGAGATCACGAGGATTTCGCGGATGCCCGCTAGAAGAAGCGCCGAGAGCGGGTAATAGACCATCGGCTTGTCGTAGACCGGAAGCAGCTGCTTGCTGACCCCCTTTGTGATCGGGTACAGCCGACTGCCGCTGCCGCCCGCCAAAATGATGCCTTTCATATTATACCGTTTTGCTTTATTTCCGAATAATCCTTTAAAGAATATTATGCTGACAACCGCCCGCCCGGAAGATTCCGCCGTGCGAAGTTCAGACCTTGTCCATTACCTGCTGCAACCAGAAGAAAATTCCCGTACGGCTGATATGGGTTTTGTAGCCCAGCCGCCGCATCGCCCTCATGAATCGCGTATCGCGGCAGATATGCCACTGCATGAAATGGTAGAGACCGGAAGTGACCAGCAGGCTTACGGCAATAACCGCATACAGCTGGACGGCGATCGAAAAGCCCGAAGCTTCCAGCGCCCACCAGCACAACACGACAAACATATTCACCCCCAGAATAGCCAGTGTCGTCGCCACATGGGAGCATCCGAGGTCGATAAACATATGATGCAGGTGTGTCTTATCGGGACGGAACGGGGAGGTCCCTTTCAATATGCGCGTCGACATCACCCGCAGCGTATCGAATACGGGAACCGACAATACCGCCAACGTGAAAGGCACCAGTCCTACGTTCGGATTCACATAGGCAGCGACCCGCGACCCGTTCTGCAGGATCGCGATTACAAAAACCGACATGACAACGCCCATGACAAGCGTTCCGCCGTCACCGATGAACATTTTCGACGTTTTGCCGAAAACATTATGCAGAAAAAAGGGAATCAGGGCGCCGACCGAGACTGCGGCCAAGATAGTCATCGGCGCTTCGCCGGCAAGAAAGAAGAGCGTGCCGAAGATCAGACATGCCATAATGCAATAGCCGGACGAGAGACCGTTGACGCCATCTACCAAGTTGATGGCATTGATAATACCTACCGCCGCAACGACCGTCAAAGGCACTGCATACCAATAAGAAAACCGGCCGATGTTCCACAATCCATGAAAATCGTCTATACAGTAACCGCCGACGAAAATCAGCAATAAAACGACGACGATCTCGATCACGAATCGCAAACCCGGTGAAAGACTCAGAATGTCGTCCATCGTGCCGGTATAGAGCATCGCCATCATGGCCATAATTACGACCGGCAGACCGGAGCAATCAACGACGGAGCTCATACATCCGATCGCAATCACGACTCCGAAAAAGACAGCGACCCCGCCGAGGACAGGAACCGGCGTACGCTGCAATTTACGGGCATCCGGATTATCGACGATGTTTTTCAGCAGAGCGATCTTCACCAGACGGGGATGTATCCAACCGACCAACAGAAGAGCCGTGAAGAAAGGAATAATGATTGTGTAGCAAAGAGGCGTTGCCATACCAATTATTTATTTTCCGTGACAGCAGGTAGAATATGTAGAATAGGCAGAGAGTATAAACAAGATAAAGATTCAAGACTGTCATTATGCAATATATCGCTCTGTAGCAGCAGATTGCCAAATGTCGATTCGTTCGGCGACATAACGAACCACACAGCAGACGCAGCAGAACCGATCGTCGTCGGAGCAGAACGGAGTCCGACTGTAATCGTACATGAAGCGGGCGATTCGCCGTGCAAGGCGGCGGTCCGGATCATACGCATTGCCCAGAACCGCCGTATCGTACAACCGGGCTAAAGTATAGAGGTAATTTTCGTCGAAGTTGCCGGCGTCTTCGGGAACCGGCAAAGAGTTCCGGAAATATTCGAACGACCGTTTTACCGCACTGTCATTCGTTTTGTCGAGGAACGCATACGAGTAACGGTTCATCACGCCGATACGCTCCAGCGCAACATCCGGCGACACGCCGCTCCAGCTGCCGTCCCGGTTCATTTCGGCGATCCAGCCGGAAATCTGCCGTTTCAGGAGCAGCAGATATTCGTCGCCGGCGTCCGGACCGGGGTAAAGCAGGTCGATCAGACAATGACAAACACCTGTCCGGATCAACAATTCCGATTCGTCCGGCCGGAGAGAAGAGCGCTTTTCGTTACCGCCGAGACAATCCCGGACGAGTTCGTCGGCCATTGCGAAACAGCCCCCTTTCCTTTTCGAGACGTCGCCGGACACGGTCCCGCAAACGAGCGTATACATGGCATGGACCATCCGGCAGCGCAGCGCAGCATCCGACTCGCGGCGGCAGCGCTCCCGCAGCACACCGAACAGCGTATCGATCCTTTGCAGCCAGATTTTCCGGGTTCCGTACTCACCGGAGGGGAAGTCGAACGTCGCCAGATCGCACAATGCGGCGTACGTCCGCGCCAACGAAAGCAGGCGGACATTCGTCGCCCCCGCAAAATCGGCATTCAGCAGGGAAGGCAGCAGTTCTTTCAAATATTCCGGCGTCATAACGACCAAAAAATCAATCTCTGTAATTCAGGAAAAACCGAACCCGGCCATCAAATCTTTTCGACCAGTGCCGAGGGAATGGAGGCGGTAGCCACCGCCGTGATGCCGTCGATCTTGACCACAACCCGTTTCCCGCGGGAATTCTTCACCCGCATGAGCTGGCCCACGACCCCTTCGAATACGCCGCCCGTGATCCGCACCTTGTCCCCTTTCGACAAGGCGACCTCTTCGGGCGACATGAAAAGCACCTGTTCGTCTTCATTGCCCGCAACGGCGATAAAGTTCCGCATCTGCTCTTCGGGCACGACCATGATCTGATTCTCACCGTTTTGCGGGTGCATCACATAGCGAAGCATCGGCAGCTTATAGGTTTTCAGCTCGTCGATGACCCCGCGCGTCGAACGGATGAAAATATAGTTGTGCACGGCGGCTTCGCAAGCCCGGAAAAACTGACCTTTGGAGTTCCGGCGGCGCACCACCCGTATCGGTACGAAATTCTCGATGTTCAGTTTGTCAAGATACTCCTTCGTCGAAAGTTCCCGCTGATAGGTAACCCGCAGCACATACCATTCGGCAGTTGTATCCGTACTGTTCGTCATGCTGTTCTTCAGACTAAAAAAGGTCGGAAAGAGAGGTATGGTTGTAAAAAAAGCGTTCCACGGGGACATTGAAAACCATTTATCATGATGATTTTCAATCAATTACGCGCCTCCCATAAGAACACTTTCACATTTTACAGTACAGTCTCTTGGTAAGAGATGTGCGTGAATTATAATCGAGTGATATTCAACTTTATCATGCGTAGTTTGCGCCTTGTTTTTATAAATCGGCGAAAGATCTGCATTGGAAATCTTCGGCGATTCACGGCCAGTCGTGTCATACCGGCATGCGCAGGACTAATTGTATCAGTATTCGGACTAAAAATAAAAAGGCGTTGATAATCAACTCTTTTTTAACGCAGAAAAACTCGCCGCATACGAAAATAAAGAACAAAAGATTTGTGCATATATTTTATTTTTAATACTTTTGCCCCTGACATTGAGGTCTCTTACCAAGAGATATTACACATACAATGACGCTATTATGCTCCGGTTCGCCTGATCGATGACGGAGCTTTCGAGCGAAGCCAGATAGATCTGGGTCGTTTTCTCCGAAGCATGTCCCATTCCCGCACTGATGACCGACAACGGAACATTGTGATTCCGGGCCGTGGTCGCCCAAGTATGCCGCGAAGTATAGGACGACAGCGGCATCTCCAGCTCCAGCAGGTCGGCCAGCCGTTTCAGCCGGCGGTTGTAGTAGCCCAGAGCGGTCTGATACTGGGAGAACACCCGGACCGGGTCTTTCGCGTTCAGCAGCGGAAAGACATAGTCCGACGTGCGGGTAACCTGCGAATAACGTTCGATAATATCGCCCATGCAGGGTTCGATACGGATTGTCAGGTGCTGTCCCGTTTTGCGGCGGACATAGCGGATCGTCCCTCCGGCGATGTCCTGCTTGCGCAGGAAGGCGATATCGACGAACGCCATACCCCGCGCGCAATAGCTGAAAATAAAGATATCCCGTGCCAGCGCCAAGGAGGGGGAGTGTTCCAGATTCAAACGCCGGAGCCGTATGACGGTCTCTTCGCCGACGGCGCGCTTGCGGGTGCGGTCCACGCCGGTGTAGACATTCCGGAAAGGAGAGCTTTGCGGCACGATGCCCTCACGGACCGCCTTGTTGAAAACGGCACGCAGCACCCGCATATAAAAAGAGACGGTATTGCGTACAATCCGTCTCCGCTGCAGCCAATCGTTATACCGGCCTACGAGTCGTTCGTCCAGCAGTGAGAACGGAATGTCGGCGCCGTTCAGAAAACCGGAGAAGCTGTTGAGCGTACGGCGGTAATTCCGCGCCGTTCCCAACTTCCCGTCCGCACGCAGGCAAGCGATCTGCTTTTCGACAAAGGCGAAAACGGTGAACCTTTCGGACGAACGAAACCGTCCGACGACATCCGGAAGGCCGTATTCCTCCCGGCGGGCCTCGAAATCCCCGACAATCGCACGAAGCAGGCACAAATCGCCGTCGATCTGCCGCTGGAGGACCGCCGTCACGGCGTCACGCCCCGCAAGGGAAACCATCACCCGCTCCCGCCGGGCGTCCCACTGGTCGGGAAAAAGCCGGATGCCGGTGGTTATCTGCCGGGATTGACGTTTATGGCAGAGTTGGTAATAGATTACACCCGCTTTCCCTTCGACCGTCGATTTCCGAAGTTTGACTTTTACTTTTACCATACATTCAGTTTTTTAGTTGTTCATATTTTAGGCTCCGGAACCTTCTTCCGGCGCCGGGAAACTTCAGGAGTCATCTCTATTCGCAGGATCGTCCGACAAAACTAATTATCAGATCGGATAAAAAGGCTGAAAAATACGCCGTACGGACAACAAAAGACGTTTCGCCCGAATGTGCACAATGCCGCAGTTCAGCTGCAAAGTCTCCGTTCGGTCTTCATCCGTTTCAACGAACTGCTCTGCAAAGCCGGATCGGAGCATAACCGCAGCCGTTTTATCGTCAAAAGAAGCTTCTGCGAGGAATTCACAGCCACCAAACGCGATCCTTCGAAAACGCAGTTCGTCGGGCGACGAAACGACTTTTATTTCCAATTTCAGCAACTCGCCAACAACTACAGTCAGGTCGTGAAGATCGTCAATCCGCACTTTTCCAACGTCGCAATCCCGCATTGGAACAGCGCACGAGGGAGTTGGAAACCCCTCAGTATCGAGATTCAGAACCTTGCAAAACGTGCTGTGGAACGGTTGCGAATACAAGGTCAGGTCCCTCGCATGGAGGGGCGTTACGTTACAACAAGGAAAAGGTCGATAAAGATGAAGCCGAGGTGCTCTTCCGGCAGAAGATGCTCGAACCGTTCAACAAACACGGACGATTGGATGTAGACGCTTCAATAGGAGAGCTTTTATCTCGGTCGGAGAAAAATATAAAAAATACAGTTCCGACCTAGCGGGATTTACCTGCCGTTTGTCCTTGAATAAAACCTTTAAACTTTTTACTGACCCATGAACAAACGTATCCCTCTTAGTGCTGCGTCTATAGTTCCCTTGCTTGCAGGGAGTTGTGCGGGAGATCCGGCGGTCCCCGTCCCGGAAAATGCCCGTCCGAATATCATCTTCATCTTCTCCGACGACCTCGGTATCGGCGACCTGAGCTGTTACGGAGCGACGCGGGTCGCTACGCCCCATATCGACCGTCTTGCGGCTCAGGGGCAGCGTTTCACCAATGCCTATGCCACCTCCGCCACCAGTACGCCATCGCGTTTCGGCCTACTGACGGGCATGTATCCATGGCGTCTCCCCAATACGCAGATCGCTCCGGGAAATTCCGAACTCATCATCGACCCGGAGTGCCATACGCTCGCCGACGCCATGCACGATGCCGGTTATGTCACGGGCGCCGTTGGCAAATGGCATCTGGGGCTGGGTCCCGTCGGCGGCACGGATTTCAACGTCGAGATCCGTCCCGATGCCCGCGATATAGGTTTCGATTACGAATACCTCATCCCGGCCACGGTCGACCGCGTGCCGTGCGTCTTCGTGGAAAACGGCCGTGTCGTGGGACTGGACCCCTCCGATCCGATCACGGTGAATTATGACCACAAGGTCGGCGACTTGCCGACGGGGTCCGAGAATCCCGAACTGCTGAAGCTGCGTCCGAGCCACGGCCATGACAACACGATCGTCAACGGCATTTCGCGCATCGGATGGATGACCGGAGGCCGTTCGGCGCTGTGGGTCGACGAAGGCATCGCCGACACGATCGCCCTGAAGGCCACGCAGTTCATCGCCCGGCACAAGGACGAGCCGTTTTTCCTCTATATGGGAACCAACGACGTGCATGTGCCGCGTGTTCCTCATCCCCGCTTTGCGGGCAAGAGCGGCCTTGGGACCCGCGGCGACGTGATCCTGCAGCTCGACTGGACGATCGGCGAGGTGATGCGCACGTTGGACAGCCTCGGCATCGCCGACAATACGCTGTTGGTTTTCACCTCCGACAACGGTCCCGCGATCGACGACGGCTATCAGGACGAGGCGGCCATGCGGCTTGGCGGGCATACGCCCTCAGGCATCTACCGCGGCGGCAAGTACAGCCTTTACGAAGCCGGAACGCGCGTTCCTTTCATCGTGCGGTGGCCCTCTTGTGTGAAACCGGGCGAGCAGTCCGCCGTCTTCTCGCAGATCGACGTTTACCGCTCGCTCGCAGCGCTGACCGGCGTCGCCCTTCCCGAAGGAGCTGCCCCCGACAGCCGCAACCACCTGCCTGAGTTGCTCGGAATGGGGCACTCGGACCGCGAATACGTCATCGAGCAGAACCGCCAGAATACGCTGGCAATCCGCTGCGGCGAATGGAAATACCTCGAACCGAGCGACAGGCAGAGCTACGAATACCGCAAGTCGGTCGAACTGGGCAATTCGCCCCGTCCGCAGCTTTTCTGCATCTCGAAAGATCCGTGCGAGCGGCACGACGTGGCGGAACAGTATCCCGAAATCGTCGAAGAACTCGCAACAAAACTTAATGCCGTGAAAAGCGGACGAAAATAAGGGCCATTCCCGTTTTGCGAGGCGTTTCGCAGTGAGAGGGCGACTGACGAGGTTACCCTCTTCCCGGACATCTCCGATCATTGATCCGGTTGCCGATAAATTTCATTTTTGACTGTTGTGACTACATCACACATACCTCAGGGCATCCTGTTTGTCGGTGCGGCGGCATTCGGGGATTTGGCGGGTGCCGAAGCGCAGAACGGCGTTTCGCGCCGTCCGAATATTCTGTTCTGCATCGCCGACGATGCCGCATGGCTTCATTTCGGGGCCTATGGCTGCAAATGGGTCTCGACACCGGTTTTCGACAGTGTGGCCGCACGGGGTGTACTGTTCGAGAATTGCTACACTCCGAATGCCAAATCGGCCCCTTCGCGGGCGTCGCTGCTCACGGGACGCTACTCGTGGCAGCTGGGCGAGGCCGGAAATCACATCTGCCGTTTTCCGGAAAATATCAAGGTTTTCACCGAGGCGCTCGAAGAGGCCGGTTACGACGTGGCCTTTACCGGAAAGGGCTGGGCGCCGGGCGACCCCGGAGTGAAGGACGGCCGCAGACGGCAGTTGACCGGTAAAGCGTGGCAGAATCGGAAACTGACGCCTCCGACACCTGAGATACTCGCTACAGATTATGCGGCGAATTTTTCCGACTTCCTCTCCTCGCGTGAGGATGCGTCGCGGCCGTGGTTCTTCTGGTTCGGCTGCCGCGAACCGCACCGCCGTTATGAATACGGCAGCGGAGTGGCAAAAGGCGGCCGGACGACCGGAGAGATCGACCGTGTTCCGGCCTTCTGGCCCGACAACGAAACGGTGCGTAACGATATGCTGGACTACGGGTTCGAGATCGAACACTATGACCGCCAACTAGGACTGATGCTGGCCCGGTTGGAGGAACTGGGGGAACTGGACAACACGGTTGTCATCGTTACGTCGGACAACGGGATGCCTTTTCCGCGCGCCAAAGGAACCCAGTACGAGTATGCGCATCACATGCCGTTGGCCGTGATGTGGCTGCGGGGAGTGAGTGCGCCGGGACGCCGGGAAGCGGCCTGTGTTTCATTTATCGACATCGCACCGACCGTATTGGAGATTGCCGGGACCTCCCCTTCGGCGGCCGGCATGTCGCCGCTGCCGGGCGGGAGCCTCGTGCCGCTGTTGCGGAATGAACCGGACCCTTGTGCAGCGTTGCGCGAACGGGCGTTGCTGGGCCGCGAGCGGCACGACAACGGACGCCCCGGTGACCAGGGTT
>OGWQ01000569.1_pt1 | contig 27111 bp, 24 predicted proteins | sample 1576091 | NCBI WGS metagenome assembly OGWQ01 (sample SAMEA3541584, study PRJEB24748) | human gut metagenome | biome: human gut; feature: human-associated habitat; material: faeces | place: China | collected 2012
CGCCCGGAGCGATTTCGATGAATGCACCGTAGTCAGCCATAACGACTACTTTACCCTTCACGTGATCACCTACCTTCAAGTTAGGATCCAGTGCATCCCATGGGTGCGGAGTCAATTGTTTCAAACCAAGAGCGATACGTTTCTTTTCGTCGTCGAAGTCCAAGATAACAACGTTCAACTTCTGATCCAAAGAAACAACTTCGCGAGGATCGCTTACACGGCCCCAAGACAAGTCTGTGATGTGGATCAAACCGTCTACGCCGCCCAAGTCGATGAATACACCGTAAGATGTGATATTCTTAACAGTACCTTCCAGTACCTGACCTTTTTCAAGTTTGCTGATGATTTCTTTCTTCTGCTGTTCCAGTTCAGCTTCGATAAGAGCCTTGTGAGAAACAACCACGTTCTTGAATTCCTGGTTGATTTTAACAACCTTGAATTCCATAGTCTTACCTACGAATACATCGTAGTCACGGATAGGTTTCACATCAATCTGAGAACCCGGCAAGAATGCTTCAATACCGAATACGTCAACGATCATACCACCCTTCGTGCGGCACTTGATGTAACCCTTAATGATTTCTTCGTTTTCAAGAGCAGCGTTAACACGATCCCAAGAACGAGTAGCGCGAGCTTTCTTGTGAGACAAGATCAACTGACCTTTTTTGTCTTCCTGGTTTTCGATATACACTTCTACAGTGTCACCTACTTTCAAATCCGGATTGTAACGGAATTCGCTCAATGGAATGATACCATCTGATTTGTAACCGATGTTTACAACCACTTCGCGTTTGTTCATTGCGATTACAGTACCGTCTACAACCTCACGGTCGTTTACTTTGTTCAGCGTGCTGTCATAAGCTTTTTCAAGATCTTCTTTGCTTACGCTGGTTACTGCATCACCGTTTTCATACGCATCCCAGTTGAAATCTTCAATAGGGGCAATGTTCTTTAAGTTTTCCATTAAATAAAAAAATTGTTTTTAAATAACTAATTGTGTTAGACTTTATATTGTTTATATAAATCGGCTGCAAAGGTATAATAAAATCCTGAATATTAAAAGGCTTGCTTGTTTTTTTTAAGGGTAAGGAAAATAGAAAAGCCGGAAAAACGCTCAGCAAGGGAGGTTTTTCCGGCTTTTTATAAGTTTTTTGGATTTTCTATTAGTTTTCAAGCGAATAGTCTATGGTGGTGACTACGCGTATCTTCTTGATATAAGGGGTATTCGGGTCGCGGTCGGTAATGCTGAACTGCCCCTGGTTGGCCTGACGGATTTTGCCGAGGTTACTGCCGGAATCTTTGGCAAACTTTTCGGCTGCTTCGCGTGCGTTTTTGGTGGCTTCTTCAATCATCTGTGGTTTTACCTTGTTCAAGTCGGTATATTCATACTGCACCTTGTACTGGTATTCTCCAGAAGTGATGGCGATGCCTCTTTTCAGCAGTTCTCCCTGCTCACTGATGAGTCCACGTATCAAATCTACCTTGTCGGAAGTAACGGTGATGACTGTAGTTACATTGTAGCGGTTGGCCGGATTCTGGTTGTTGCCATAACGTTCGGCAGCCAGGTCGATGATTTCCGGAGCGTTCACACTGATTTCCTGTTCTGTCAGTCCTTTTTCTTTCAAGAAACCGGTGATGGTCTGATTGGAACGCTTGATGTCGTCGTACAATTTTCCCAAATCATTTCCCAGGCTTTTGTATACCAGTGGCCAGGTTACTTTATTGGCTGGTACTTCTATTTCGGCCAGTCCTTTTACGGTGACACTGCGGTCTTTTTCTGCAAACTTACTGAATCCTTTTTCAATGAATACGCCTAACAGCAGCAGGCCGATGGCCAGAATAATGGCTTCGATTCTAAAGTTCTTCATGATGATTTTTATTTATAGTTAGATATTCGGAATCTGAGTGCAAGGTATTGAAATTTATTTGATTTTCCAACGATTTTCAAATGTCTTTACGTTCGTGTGAAAACGCCTTTGCGTTTTAATTAAAACGCAAGGACGTTTAGATTAAAACGCAAAGGCGTTTGACATGAAATGTACTTGCGTTTGACCTCAAACGCACTTACGTTTTTCAGGAAGATGAAAACCCCTCAATTCCTGTATGGGAGACTGAATGAAAATACCGGTGTGGAGGTTGAATTTTCCGGCAGCTTCCTTCAGTTCGTCCTGAAAGAACCATGCGATGGAGCCTACAAAAGAGACGGGAATCCGGTTGTGCTCCGGATAGGAAAGAATGTTGCGGCGGAAAAACTCACTAAAACATTCAATTAGGAATTCTCGAACTTCCGGCTGATTCTTGTGCTTATATATATAAGGTGTAAGACTGGCCAGGAAGCGGTTGCCCTGCGGCTGTCTGTACACTTTATCCAGAATATCGGGTATGGTCAGGTTGTATTCCTTTAATAAGCCTTCCAGCAAGTCGGAAGGTAACTGCTGCTTGATGCAGTCGCCTACAAATCGTTTTCCTAAATAGGCTCCGCTTCCTTCATCTCCTAAAATATAGCCTAATGGAGGAGTGTTATGCGTGATTCGTTGCCCATCGTACAAGCAGGAGTTTGCTCCCGTTCCTAGTATGCAGGCAATTCCCGGCTGATGCTTGCACAATGCACGGGCAGCTCCAAGCAAATCACTTTCCACCTGGATAGTTGCGTGAGGGAATGCTTCGGCGAGTAAACCGGAGAGCTTGCCGGCTTTTTCGGGGGTACAGCCAGCTCCATAAAAGAAAACGGCTTTCACTTCCTCTTTGGAGAAAGGAAGTTGCTGAGTCAGGCTTTCCTGAAGACTCTGTTTTATCTTCTCTTCTGTCAGATGAAAGGGATTAATACCTTCGGTGTGAACAACCTGGCAATCATGTAACGTGTTTCCGAAGCACCAGTCGGTTTTGGTCGCTCCGCTATCGGCTATGAGAATCATGTGAAAAGCAGAATTAGAAAGGTAGAAAAAGAAAGAAGACGGAACATGCCGTCTTCTTTTTATGATTAAGTAAAAATTAGATTATGAATGACAGTGTCCGCAACCGCCACCGCAGCAGCCGTCTTCTTCAGCTTCGTGTTCGCCGCAACCGCCTCCACAGCTGTCGCAACCGCATCCGCAGCCTTCACCGCTCATCAGTTTGAGGATGCTTTCCATTTCCTTGTTGGTTGCATCGCGCATTTCCATTACGGTACCTTCAAAAATCAGGTCTTTACCAGCATGCGGGTGGTTCAGGTCGAGCACCACTTTATCTTCTGTGATTTCGCCAATGTTGGCATAGAACTGATGGCCTTCTGCATCGTTCAGCATGATGATGTTGCCTTCGAAGATATTGTCGCTATCGAATTTTCCATCCGGACCGCAGAACATAGATTTGGGCACCTGGCGTACGTTGTCTTCGTCTCTTTCGCCGTAAGCTTCCGCACAAGGGATTGTAAAGTTGAAGTTGTCACCTTTCTTCAGTGCCAAGATTTCCTTTTCGAAGCGTTCCAAAGTATAACCGATTCCTGAGATGAACTGGAACGGATGGCTTGCAGGGGCTTCTTCACGTAATTCTTTTTCTCCGTCTGTTACCGCATAAAGTTTATATGCTACTGTGATGTATTTATTTTCCATGTCAAAAAATTAAATGTGCATTAATATTAATCAGTCGCAAAGATAGGAAATCTCGGTGTAATTATCGAATAATTCGGAAAGAATGAAAATGAAGTTCTTATGTTGCAGGTATTAGATTGTATATATATGTGGACAGGTGAAAATAAATGGTAAGGTTTTGAAGCACCAACAGACTGTATTGAACAAATCATGTTCCTTTGCGTATAATTTATTGATGAAATGCGTTTCCTGTTTTTATAGAAAACTATTTACGCCTCATGCTTTGACTCTTTAAATAATAATCATGATAAAAAGAATGATGATGAAAAAAAGTGTGCTTTATGCATTCATAACTGCTATGCTGACAGCAGTATCTTGTACAAATGATATACCTGCAAATGTGACTGGTGATACTTCAGAAAATACATCGGAAGACACATCAGAAGGCACATCCGGCAGTGGCTCGGGTGATTTGTCTGGTAATTCTGGTAAAATATCCATTGTCGCCAGTGTTGCCTCTCAAACGCGTACTCCACAATTGGGAAGTGATGGAAGAGGCAGTTTTGAAAAAGGAGATAAGATGACTCTTTGTATAACGGGAGGAGCTGCACCAGTAGTGACTGATTATGCTTATGAAGTGGATTTTCTTAAATGGCCTGATTTTGGACTTTCAGAAGAGGTATCACAAGTCACTTTTTCAGCTTGTTATCCTACACAGAAAGTGGAGAAAGATGGCACTTTCGAATTTAATTCGTTCAATTCCTCCTATGGAGATTTGTTGCTTGCTGCTGCCCAGCTGGTAGAAGTAGGTACTTTTGAAGCCGTGTCACTTACTTTTCGCCATGCATTGCATCGTCTTAATTTAGAGTTTCTGCCAGGAAAAGGGTATACGGAGGAGGATTTGGACCTGATGTCATGCACTTTTTCTGCGAAGACCACTTGCGTGGTAGATGCAGTGAAGGGAAGTGTGAAGGAGGTGAAGGATGAACAAGGAAGTCTTACCGTAACGGGTGCAAAAGCTTCGTTCTATCTGGTACCCCAAGCGACCGATGGGATTTCTTTCACTCTTACTTTAGGTGGCGAAACCAAGCATTTTACTCTGGATGCTTTATTTAAGCAGTCGGGTAACCCGCAGGTTGCATTGGAAAGTGGCAAATCGTGTACTCTGACCTTGAAAGTGGGACGCGACGGTATTACCGTATCCGGTGGCAGTATCGGAGCCTGGGAAGATCAGGCCACAGCCGATGGAGAGGTCGTGATTGGCTGATTGCTGTGTGCAGACTTGAATCAGGAAGATTTTTTAATTATAAGAATGCAAAAGAGGCTGGTTTCATTAGTTGAACCAGCCTCTTTTGTGTTAATTGCAACTAACAGGTAGTTGTTTCAGAATTATTCTTCCATCAGTTGCTCTGTTCCGAACATTTGTATTTTCCAGTTTCCATCATTGTCTTTTCTCAGATAAAAGTCTGCGGTTGTTTCTTTATTACCGTAATTGACCATCTTATAAGTTACCCGGCTCCATTTTCCTGTTTTGCTTGATTCTTCTTTCAGAATTTCATAGCTTTTTATTTTTTCATCCTCATGATTTTCCATATTTTGCTTAATCATCTGGACTAACTCCTGTACTTCTTTTTCAATTCTCTCAGGGTCAGAATTGTCTTCTACATAGAAACTTCTGGCATAGGTTTCATAGTCTTCTTCAATAATTGCATCAAAGGCCTTTTCAATGGTTTTTGTTGGTGTGTTCGAGGAACAAGCTGCTAGCAGAAAACTACATGCAGCCATTAACATCATAGTTAGTTTTTTCATACTTGAAAATAATTTATGTGAAACAATTATGGTTATTTAAATGCAATTTGCTTAAGTTTTATATGCTTGATTTCAAGCAACGAACGTTCAGCTTTTATTTTATGGAGTCCTCCCCATTTCCCTGTGATTGCATATTGTGCAACTAATTCTGTTGGTAGAATCTCTGATAAGCTTCTTCGGACTACTGAACAGATTTCGTAAATCCGGTTGTTACCGGGAGCAACTAAATTGCTAAGACTTTTTTTGATTTTTCCTGCCTCTATGTTTTTTTCTTCAGAAACAATCTGGTAAATCTGATATAACTCCTTTGTATAGCTATCCAAATTCTTGAACTCAACTCCCGTGTGATGTAGTAGAAAGAAAATATATACTGTTTTTGGCAAATATGACATTTTCACTTCTTTATCACTGTACATAGGAAAGAATAAACGACATTGTGTATCTATGATAATAGGTGTTTTTTTTATGCATATATTGGTTTTCCCGCTCTGTAACGCCATCTTTTTCAGTATCTTTTTTATTTCTTCATCTTCCAGCAACTTATCATTAGCAAGTAATTCCATCAACATCTTTTTTGCTGTGTAATATGAAATATTCAATTTCCGATTCATGGCTATAATATTTAATATTGCAAATTTAAATTAAAATAATCACTGTTTTCATTCAAAACAAGATTGTTACTAAAAGGTAAAAACCTTGTTTATAGAAAAAAGTGTTTTGAGGAGGAATATTCAAAACATCTTTTTTATCTTTATCCGTCAAAGTAGTAAAAGGTAAACGGATAATTGTACTTTTTATGCATATAAGTTTTTTTCGTTTTTTTTGTGTGTTATCAATGCTTGTATGGGGAGGGGGGGACAATGTCAGTGCCCGTATAGGAAGAGCGTTGATTGTTGCTATTGGGAAATATCCGGCAGATAGTGGATGGGAGAGAATTCATGGGGATAATGATGGGGGCTTGATGGCCGAATTATTAAGAAAACAACATTATAATCAGATTATATTGTTGAAAAATGAAAAGGCCACAAAGGAGAATATAGATAAGGCCTTGCTGCAGTTGTGTAACGATGCGCTTTCAGGGGATTATTTGTTTTTGCATTTTTCTTGTCATGGGCAGCAGATGATGGATTTGAATGGGGATGAAGAGGATGGGTTGGATGAGGCTTTAATTCCTTATGATGCATTGTTTTGGTATCTTCCTGGTGTATACGAAGGAGAAAAACATCTTTGTGATGATGAATTAGGTAGCTGGATTGATAAATTAAGGCGTAAGGTCGGGAAAACGGGACAAGTTTTTGTGCTTTTAGATGCCTGTCATAGTGGAACGGCGAATCGGTATACTCCCGATTTGTATATACGTGGTACTAATATGATTTTTGCTCCGGATGGTTATTGCCCAAAATGCGGAGCAAATTTGGAACGCAGCATGAAATTGAGGGCACTTGATAATCTGGCTCCAGCCTTGGTCTTGAGTGCTTGTAAGCCTGAAGAAACGAATTATGAGTACTATAGTCGTAAATTCCGATGTTATTATGGAAAATTGACTTATAGTTTTGTGCAGGTGGTTACGCGGAAGTCTTTGGCATTGACAGCAGGAGGTTGGTGTAAAATGGTAGAAAAGGCTATGCGGCAATTGCGTTCAAGTTCCTTTTCCAGACTGCAATATCCTTATATGGAATGTAGTGATGAGGAAAATGTTTTTGTATTGTCTGTAGCCAATTAAATTTAGAGTTTATGCGTTTGTCGTTTAATCGGAAAAAGCGGAATATAGGCCAGTCAGTTTCTGATAATATTTTTTCAGAGAAGAGCATGGAACAGCTTTATACATTGTATAGAGGGCAGTTTATAGGTTATATACAGAAAAGGTATCAGTTGGAGGAAGAGATGGCATCAGATATTTATCATGATAGCTTTCTGCTGATGATGGATAATATTCGTACAGGGAAATACCGGAAGCAAGATGCTTCGCTCTTGACATATTTGTTGGGGATTGGTAAAAATCTTGTGTTGAAGAAGCTTCAAAAGAAGAATGAACGTCCTCTTGTAGCTGGATGGATAAGCGAGCTTTTACCAGATACGGACTGGAAGAGTGCTTTGGAAGAGGCTGGCAGATTGATTGGTGAAGGTGAGACGGTATGTAATCAGATATTGCAGCTTTTCTATTGGGAAAAGTTGAGTATGAGTGATATAGCGGAACGATTAGGATATCAGTCTGCTGAGGTGGCAAAGAGTAAAAAGAATTCCTGCATGCGTCGTTTTTCTTTTGAACTGAAACGTAGACTGGAAAGCAGGGGTATTTATTATAAACTGAAAAAATAAGTTATGGATAGATATAGTGACAATCGGATACAGGATGAAATAGATCGCTTTCTGAATTATGAAATGACTCCGGAAGAAGAAGATACTTTTATCGCTCGCATGGAAAGAGAGGAAACGCTTAAAGAGCAGGTCTTTCTCAGGCAATTGGTGGTAGAAGCTGAAAGGAAAAAGGCGGAATCTGATATTTTACACGGGGTGAAACCCGAGGGACATCTGTTATTCTCCAATATTCGGTTATACTGGACAGCAGCTTGTCTGTGTGTACTAATGGCAAGCCTTGTTTTTTATGGAAAGATGTACCGTTTCGATACTCAAGAAGTTTTGCAGACGGTATATACTCCTCCAGTGTGGGAGAGTGCACGTGCTGAGGGCTTTTCTACTCCTGAGGCTGCAAGAGTAAATCATCGTATAGCACAATGGTATTCTGAAGAAAAGAATGATAGTTTGGTGAATTATTATCAGCAGTTATCTGCAACAGGTAAAGTGTCATTTCTAACAGAAAAAAGTAAAATGTTGGCTGGGATTGCTTGCTTGCATCAAGGTCGCATTGAGCAGGCATATGTATTGGCAAAAGAACTGCAGAAGGGAGAAAACAAGGAAGTTGGAGATTGGTTGCTGCTTGGATGCTTGTTGTACGACGGAAAAAGAGAGGAAGCTTTGAATCTGGCTTTCTGTATTAGTAAGAAGGGATTTTTTTATAGTGAAGAAGCACAGAAAGTTTATGATGTATTAAATCAACGCCGATGGTTTTGATGAGTTTTTTTAGGAGTCGTTTATCTGTGATTGTATTGTTGTGCATACTAAATGCTGGTTTGGTGTGTGCCAAGGATTTTTCGGAACTGAATCGCACACCTTATTTGCAGGAGCTTACTGAGGATAGCTTAAAATATGCCTGGGGGCTTTATACAAAAAGTATGGACTTGTTAAAAAAAGGTTATCCCTCCTTTTCAATGGTCTTGTTGGAAAAGGCTGAGGGCATATTTTATCGACGTATGGGCGATTGTGATTTTTCATGGAAGTATATAGAAATTGCTTTAAGAGATTTGGAAATCAGTCGGAGAAAGAATAATTTATATATTGATAAAGATGAGGAAAATAGTCTGCATCTACTTGGTACATTCAATCTATTAAAGGTAGCTTTGAATTTGCTTCACGTCAAGACTATATTAGATACCAATCCTTGGCAACCAGATACCCTTCGCTCTTTTTATTATAATTGGCTTCAAAGAGGCAAGGTTCATTATTGGGGAGATTGTTGTTTATATAGTATTAAAAGAGGTGAACTGCAAGAGGCTCTGACTTCTTGTGAGGAAGCTTTGGAGTTAGCACAGAATTATGATACTCTTTCTCTTACGAAAATTATTCAACAAAAGCATGCTGTTCAGTATCTTATACAATCGTTTGTTGGCAATCCTAAAGAACTTTTAGATGGGTTAAGTAGGATTGCCTCTCCAGTTTTTTCAAAAGATGAAATCTTCCGGAAAGGAACTTTACCTTTATTTTATCTATGTGGAATGCAGGTTGCACGTATGTATGAAGAAAGGGGAGATTTGAAACAAGCTATTCAAACTTATCGTTTGCTATTGATTGAAATCAGGAAATACTTAGATAGGGATATTCCTTATTTGCTGGAAGAAGAAAAGAAGGAAATAGGTATGTTGTTACAGTATTATCTGGATACAATGCAGAATTTTTCACTTCGTAATGTCGAGTATGAACCTGTTAGTGAATTATTGCTGGAGCACAGTTTGTTGAAAGAAGATATATTGTCTGTTAGTCCATCTCCCATTTGTCAGACGGAGGAAGGAAGACATCCGCTTATCGTAGGCTTGCAACAATCGATAGATTCTATTTATACTTCTTTGGATTATTATTTATTGCCAGGAAATCCTCGTTATTTTACTAAATTTCAGATATTGGCTGACTTAATGGATTTAAAGCGGAAACAAGTTTCCCTGATTAAAGATAAGTTTTTATTAGAAGATATTTTTACTGGATGGAGAGACTGGAACGATTTGAAAAAATTTCTGAAACCCAATGAAGCTCTCGTAAAAATAATAGATTTACCAATAAACTTTTTTGACAGGCAGTATGTAGCTTTAGTGCTTACTTCGAATTCATCTTCTCCTAGAATAGCATTATTATCGAAAAAACGAGATATGTTTCGTATTCGTTGGAAAAAGCAGGAGGTAGAAAAAATATGGAATCCGATTTATCAGTTTCTTGATAATCAGAAAGAATTGTATTTCTGTTTGGAGGGCGACTTAATTGATTTTCCGTGGGGTGATATCCCTTTTCAGGGAAAGAAATTGTTGGAGACATATAATTTGCATTATTTGTTAAGTATTAGAGATTTTGTAAGGCTGAAACAGGGACAGACTGATACTATACCGTCCGAACGCAACTTGTATGGATTTGGAGGTGCTTATTTTTCCGCACCCCCTTTGTCGAAAGGGTTACGTGGACAGGGAGTACAATATTTGCCAGGAAGTAGAGAGGAACTTTGTAGTGTAGATACAATGTTACCTGAAGAGTGGAATTCTCATTTGTTTTTAGGGGATGAGGCTAATAAGACCAATTTTCTTCAATTATCTTTTCGGACAGCTCCGCATAGTGTGATTCACATTGCCACTCATGGCTTTTCACTTTTATATGATGAAACTATTTCCGATGGAAGAATTGTGTCTTTTAAAGAGAATTCATGGGTGGGAACCAGTGCATATAAAGATCCAATGATGCGCAATGGTTTTTTGCTTACAGGGGCTAATCGGTATTGGAATAAGTCAATTCCTTATGATGCAGTATATTCTGGGATTGTTACTGCACACGACGTTTCACAGATGAATTTGTTTGGAACGGATTTAGTGATTCTGTCGACTTGTCGCTCTGCTTCTGGAGAAATAAAAGCTGGAGAAGGACTTTTTGGCTTAATAAGAGCTTTTAAGATGGCTGGAGCTAAAGCTATTCTGGCAAACGTAGATAATATATCTGATTCAAAGACGATTTTGTTTATCACGACTTTTTATCGTTATTGGATGGAGGGGGGGAGTATGTTTGACGCTTTTTGCAGAACACAGCGTGAACTGATGAAGGTGGCTCCGGAAAATGAACTTTTATGGAGTGGATTCGTTCTGTTTGAATAATTTATAGAGAGTGATTGTATTTATAATTCTTGCATTTTGAGACAAAAATATTTTTAGGCATAAATGGTATTAAAAAATAGAAAAAGCTTTATGAATAGAATTCTGTAGTGATGAGTGGGCTGAGGTATCAGGATTTGCATTGTAGCATATCTTGCCTCTGTGTGGATTTATAGACTAAAATCAGCAGGCTACTCTCACACAAGTGTAAAAAATGAGTGAAAAAATTGGAAGGTGATTGGCTTTGTCGGTGATATAGCAGAGGAACAGATTTTGGAGGAATTTGCAGCTTTAGAGCTTCGTGAATGTCCTGAAGGCATATACATTGCTTGATTAATAACTCTTGCCTGATGCGGGGAGGTGTACTTTCAGACTGTGATTATGAAGCTGTCTATAGTATGGCGATACTGCTAGCATTTGTTAGGCAGGATAGGAGAGTCTGCCGATATAGCTCGTGTGGTGAGGTTTTCTTTGTGACGTTATCAATGGAAAAAATATTACAGAGGTGATATGAGCTGGTTAATGATGTTCCATAATGATGTGGGTGGACTTACTCCCTTTATAATTCTCCCGTCAAAGTTGCACTGTATAATTTTTATGTCTATATCTGTATATTCTAACATTCTGCGTGCATCGGCACACAGGATTCATCTAGACGAAAATGTACTATATGTCCTATTACTTGTTTTATTAGGGACATTTACTGATATCCCTATTTGATTTATATAATTCTAAAGATGCCATTTAATAGAGTGCTTTTGTTCGGTGAATGGCTGGTTTTCAAAAATTTTATCTATTTTTTGTATGTGCAAGATTTTTTCAAAATAGAATAACCTTGTATCAGAAAGTTTTCTGTTTATTTTTTCATTTACTTCGCTCAAAAATTGAAAATATATTTTAATGGAATGATGATAGGGACTCTGACTGTGATGTATTTCAATTGAATTTAGAGAAGGTATTGTTTATATAGATTGAATTAGTAAATGAAAATAAATTAAAAAAAGTGACTATGAAAAAGTTTTTGTTGGCTGTAACTTTGGGAATTATGGCATTGTGTTCTTATGCGCAAAGTAATGTTGAAGATAAAGAAAAAGTGTATATTGATTATTTTTCTCATCCGAAAAGTATTTCTAACACTATGGCGGAAGCTTTGCGTAGTAAGGTGATTGAAGGAATTCATGAAATGAATCGTGTCATTTTGATTGATGTCGCTTCAGATGAAGCGTTGAAGAAAGAAGCTTTGCGTAGACAGGAAGAATCTGCTATGGGGGATGTTACTGCAAGAAGTGAGGAGATGAAGACATTAGGTGCTAAATACTTAATTCAAGGTCAGATAACATCAATGACAGCTACTAAGAACAAAACTGATGATGGTAAAATTTATTACAAAGGAAGTGTCTCGTATACATTGAAAGTTGTAAATCCTTCTGATGGTACATTAAAAGGTACCCAAACCTTTACACATGAAGGATTGACTGGTGGACGGGGGGATACTGAAGAAGAGGCAATTATTAGTACGCTGGATTATGTAAAGATTAGTATGGATGACTTCGTAGATGAATACTTTAAGATGGAAGGTTCTATTGTACAAGTAGAAGAAGTGAAAAAGGGAAAGGCAAAAACAGTATATATTGATTTGGGAAAAACTAAAGGAGTGCTGAAAAGCCAAAAATTTTTAGTGTATGCGGAAATAGAAATTGCTGGCGAAGTTTCAAGAAAAGAAATTGGTCAATTGAATGTGAAGGAAGTGTTGAGTGCTGGGCGTTCATTGTGTAATGTAACAAAAGGTGGGGAAGAAATTTTTCAGAAAAGTCAAGAAGGGGTAAAACTTATCGTGGTTTCTAGAAAACAGACTCCTTTTGGTGGCCTTTTTAACTAATGCTGTCTAAATAAATACTTAAGAAAATAAAATTGTGATGAAGTCTATCATAATTCTTTGTATGCTGTTGTTTGGTACGTTTAGTCTGTCAGCACAAGAAATATACTCCAATGATGTCTCTTGTATTGATTATGATGGAAATGTGGCCAAAATACATGCTTCAGGATTAGCGGAGAAGAAAAAAGAAGTGTATGATAATGCTTTGAAGTCTATATTCAATGCATTGTTTGTAAACGGAATAAATGGAATAAACGAAGGAAAGCCTTTTTTGAGCAAAGAAAACAAGTATTATTTAGAACAGTTTTTTAATTCTCGTTATCATCTGTTTGTCAGGAACCATACGGAGGAAGGTAAGCCTGAAAAGTTGTCTTCAGGTATGTATAAAGGAGTGGTTATGGCAGAAGTTCTTGTTAGCGCTTTAATTAAAGATATGGTGCGGAATAAGGTGATGGTTAAACCTTTAGAGAATGTCTCTATGGAAGATACACAGGAGAAAATTCCTTTACCATCTATTATGGTTGTTCCTTATAAAAGGAATACTAATATGTCATATGCTTCTATATTGAGTACGGATTTTGATTTACGTATGGCGGTGAGTGCCGTAGATAATGGTTTCAAACAACTCCATGTTAATACAATTAGCGTAGAGACACGGGCTGATATGGCACAGAGAACTATGGATTGGGAAGCAAATAATGCCGATTCGAATGACAAACAGTTGCTTTTGAATTCAGGGGCTGATGTATATGTAATTGTGGATTTAAAAAAGGATATTTCGGCTGTCGGAAGCCGAGTTTCGTTGATTATGTCTGCCAGAGAAACTGCTACTGGTAGGACTTTGGCTTCCCGCTCAGGGTGGACCAATCGTTTTAAGACATCTGAACTTGATAGGTTATGTGCTTATGCTACTGAGGATGTGTTGGATGGTTTTCTGAAAGATATATCAATGGAGTTTGCTAAGAAATTGACAAAAGGTAATACTGTGGCTTTGCGGATTGGTTTGTCCGATACATCTATTAATACATTGAATGACCGTGTTGGGGGAGGTAATGTTAGTATTGCTTCTTTAATACGCAACTGGGTCCGTAAAAATTCACAAGAAGGAAGGTATCATATTCAAGGTTCTGTTGCTGAAAGTCTGATTTTTGACACAGTGCAGATTCCTACACATGATGCTGACGGTATTTTGATGGATGCATCTGTTTTTGCTGATAATTTAGCCTTTTATTTGGATGAACAAGGGATTCCGTGTAGTATCCGCATTGATGGTAATACTATTTATGTAACAATAGATTAATATTAGATGTATGAGACTCAAATGGTTGATATTTAATTTGTGGCTGATTGCAGTATGTGCCAGTGCTCAGAATGCCCCTATTTGGGTGAAACAGCATCCGGTAAATGAATTCGGTTATGCGGGAGTTGGTATGGCCAGTATGAATGAGAAAGGCTATATCAATAAAGCAAAAGAAAGGGCTTTGGCAGATTTGGCATCGGAAATTAATGTACAGATTTCTTCTTCTTCTTTGCTGAATACTGTAGAGGATAACGGTATGGTGAAGGAATTATATGCTGAAACTATACGTTCAACAGTTTATGCAAATATAGAGAAGTATCGTATGGTGGATTCATGGCAGGACGGGAAAGAATATTGGGTTTACTATGAACTGAACCGTTTTGATTATGAAGAATACATGGAAGCACGTCGTCAAAAAGCCATAAAGGACGGCTTTGATTTTTGGTACCGTGGCAATTCAATGATTAATCAAGGTGACATGGCTTCAGGCATTGATTTGTTGTTAAAAGCGTGGGAGGTTGTACAACCTGTCATTCATTTGGATCTCAGATGTTCATACAATGGTAAAACTGTAAATCTTGGTACGGAAATTTATGCATCCTTGACTGGTGTATTCAATGGAATTACAGTATCACTTAATCCGGAGACGGTAAACGGACAGGCTTTTCAAAGTATAGAAACACCTGTCGTTGTTAGTGTGCAGCGTAATGGCACTCCCTTGAAAGGTATTTCACTCCAAGCTAAATTTTTGTCGGGAGAAGGCGACGTGTCTTCGCTAACTCCTACTGATGCAAATGGTGAATCACGTTTCTATATTCGGAATATTACGTCTAAGCAGTCGCAACAAGAAGTGTGTGTGTCTTTGCTGTTTGATTCTTTTAAAATTTTAACAGAGGGGAAATATGCGACATTGTTTGATAAAGCTATGGCAACGCGACCGGAGGCAATTTTGACCATTAATTTGAAAAGCAAGCAACTTACCGCATACATTCAAAATCAACGTAATGAATTACGTACTTTGACGACAGCTGTGCAAAGTATGCTTACAAATAATTATTTTGATGTTGTCGAAACACGAAGTAAAGCTGATGTGGTAGTAACGTTGGAGAACAATATGAAAAAAGGAGCTTTGATTCCCGGAGAATTGTATAATATGGTTGAATATTTCTCTACGCTATCTGTCCGTATTTTGAATAACCGAACCAGTGCTGTTATATTAAATTATTCTTTGGGCGATGTACGTATATTAGTACCTGAAAATAAATCATTACCTCAGGCTGAATCTATGGCGGTTCGGGAATTATTGAAACGATTGAAAAAAGAATTTCCGGCAAAGCTGAAATCGTTGACAGTCGATATAAGTGGGGAAATACCGATGGATGAATATGTGCCGGAGCCTTCGGAACCTATTGTAACGCAACCTGTAAGCGAAGATGTTCCAGAAGTAACACCATATGTTCCAGTACAGAAGGTTCCTGTTGTACAGTCTGTTCCTGAGAATAAGCCTGTAATTGAAGAACCACAGGCAGAAACAATTCGTGCGGAATGGTTTGAGGGCGTATTTGTTGAATTCTCGCATTTGTCGGTCATAAGTAATAGGTCAAGAATAAATTGTAAAATTATCAATAAGAATAATGATGATGTATCACTAAGACTGTTTATTTCTAATCAGCTTGTTATAAATGAAAACGGCGAAGAGGTTAAAATAGAACGTATAAAGTTAGGTGCCGATACTAGTACCTATTGTGTAAATGCGCTTATTGTCCCTGATATACCTACAGAGTTGATGATTGAAGTAACAAAATTAAGTCGTGTTGCTTTATTGGAATTGAATACGGGAAAAGAAAATGTAAAAATCCGAAATCTTAAATAACATTTTTTGAATATATATGATTATGAAGAAATTTAGTATGATAGCAATGGCTGCTCTAGGAGTGGTTTGCTTAGTAGGATGCGGTACTTCTAAAACGACGGTTCAGAATCAACAAGATGTTGAAGTTATTGTTCCATGCTCAGGTCCAGAATTTATGACAAATAATGAATATTTCAGGGCTAATGCTATGGGGTTATCTACTGATATGAATATTGCAAAGAAGAAAGCTATGACTGAAGCTCGTACTGGATTGGCTGAAGCTATTAATATAAAAGTACAAGCCGTTACTGACAATTATTCTTCTTCATATCAGCAAGGAGAAAATGAGGAAGCTAAAGGACGTTATCAGTCATTGGCAAGACAAGTTGTGAATCAGGAACTTTCTGGTGTACGTGTGATTTGTGAGAAAACGATGAAAACACCTGATGGAAAATATAAGGTATATGTTGCTGTCGAATTAGCAGGAAATGAAATCATGGAAGCAATGGCTAACCGGATTAAAAACGATGATAAGCTGAGAATCGATTTTGAATATGAGAAGTTTAAGAAGGTTTTTGAAGAAGAAATGAGCAAATTGCAATAATCAATCAGATGTTTTATGAAAATAGGTTGGCAGCATAAAATATGGCTGCCAACCTATTTAGTCTAAGTGAATTTATGCGGTTGAAACAATTTCTATCTTTGGGAGTTGTGTGTTTCCTGTTTTTTTTATCGGACTTATATTCACAAGATTTACGTCCCGATTGGGTTACCGGTCAGCATGAAACATTGCCGGAATGGGTTTATTCTCTACCGGAAAAGGGAACGGTTATTGCTTCTTCTGATCCTTGTATGACATTAGAGGATGGACGTAAGCAAGCTGTACAGCGTGCTTTTTGGCTGTTTACACTCCAAAATCGAGTACAGATTCGGATGCTTTCAGATGTATTTTCAACAGCGGAGTCATCTGTAAGGGATTTAGAGAGCCATGCTCATAAAATATTATCTTTTATCATGATGAATAACCGGATTGAGAATTATTTATATGAAATTGCAAATGAATATCAAACTTTGTTTGGAGAGGTTATATTACAAGTCAGGTTTATAACTGCTGAAGGAAAAAGCCTCTGCAACCATAAAGTGATATCATTTTCTTCCCAAAGTGAGTGGATGGTACTTTATACGGATGATAGATATACTAAAAAGGAGTATAAAATAGTGATACGTACTCAGTCTGATAAGGAATTGGCTGATAGTTTTGAGATAAAAGGTAGTTGGGACCATCCAGTTATTAATTCTTTTTTTGAAGGTAAACGTGTATTTATCCCTCAAAAAGGATGTTGGTATAAAGAATCATTTGGAGGGACTTCTTTTGTTGTTGGGCAAAGTTTGGAATATTCTTTTTGGATAGCTTATATTGCAGGATTGGCGGAACAAATGTTTTCGTATTCTTTTTTTAAATCAAATATTCAATCTGTATTAGATAATTATAGAGGAAACATCGTGTATGATTTATCTCGGGAAAAAGCTATGGGAGATTTTTCTATTATTTCTCAAATACAAGGTATAAAGCAAAATAGGCTGGTTGTAGACTGGAAGATTTATCCAATTCCAACAAGTGATCAAGAGTAATAGTTATAGATTTTATTGTTTATGATGAAAAATAAAATAATATGTCTTTGTGGGCTTTTCTTATTATTTCCACGTACATTTCAGGCTCAAGATATAATCCGAGAGATGAATGAGTTTGATGAATTTGTCAAACAACAGCAAAAGGAATTTTTTGATTTTGTTAGTGAACAGAATCGTGAATTTATTCAATTTTTGAAAGAGAATTGGAAAGCTTATGATAGTGAGCAGACTGAAAATAGGCCACGACGTCCTGAACCAGTTGTTCCGGTGAAAGCAGATAAAAAAAATCCTTCTTTAAAGCCTGTTCATATAAGTGTAGATACAATACAGAAGATTCCCGTCGTTATTCCTGATACTACATTCCCTGATTTGGGTGAAAAGAAGGGACCTGTGATAGAGGACAACACAGTGCCTACCTTATCGGAAAATGAAAGTTTGTCTTTTTATTTTTATGGCAGAGCTTGTAATGTAGGGTTGTCAATGAAGGATTGTGTTCACTTAAAAGACATTTCTGAAAAAGCAGTAGCTGATGGCTGGGAGCAGCTTAGTAAGAAGAAATATCAATCGTTGGTTGATGCTTGTTTGTCTATGAAAACAAGTTATAAATTGAATGATTATGCTTATTTATTGTTGACAGAAGCTGTTGCTACAGAACTGTTAAGCCAACACAGTAAAAATGATATAGTTTTATTACAAGCTTTTATTTTGTGTCAATCTGGATATAGGGTAAAAATTGCAAGGATTGATGGTGAATTAGGCTTGCTGTATGCTTCTAAAGATTTAATCTATGCCACTACTTATCTGACTATAGATGGAGAAAAATATTATAAATGGGGGGAGAAGGTGAAAAATGGCACTCCAATTTATACTTATGGAAAGAATTTTGCGGATTCAAAATATCTGATTTCTATGGGAGTTTCAGAGGAACCAGATTTTTGTGGTAAGTTGATAATGAAAACTTTACAGTCTAAGAAATATCCTGAGGTAAAAATTGTTTCACAGGTGCATGAAGAATTGATCGGTTTTTATAAAAATTATCCTCAATGTGATTTTTCTGTTTATTTGAATGCTCCGGTAAGTAAACTTGTAGAACAGAGTGTAGTAGGTGCATTAGGAGGGATTGTGAAGGGGAAATCTCAGGTTGTTGCTGCTAATATGTTGATTGATTTTGTGCAAACAGCATTTTCTTATCAGACAGATACGGAACAGTTTGGATATGAAAAACCTTTTTTTGTGGATGAATTATTTTATTATTCGTATTGTGATTGTGAGGATCGTGCTGTTTTTTATGCTTATTTGGTACGTACATTATTGAACTTGGATGTCGTTTTATTAGATTATCCAAATCATATTGCTACTGCCGTTTGTTTTGGCGAACAAGTGGAAGGTGATTATGTGATGGTTAATGGGAAGAAATATATAATTTGTGATCCTACATATATCGGGGCTTCTATAGGAATGGCTATGCCTCAGTTTAAATCGATTGCAGCAAAAGTCTTGATGTATTGAGCTTATATTACCGTTCAAAAGCTGGAAGCAAAAGTTCTTTGCTCTGAAATAGTTTATCAGGGTTTGGAAAAGGCCTGATAAACCATTTCAGAGATTTGTGCGATAATGGCTTCCGTATCCTCCATACTTTCCTGTGAGTCTTTGACAAAAATAACGAGGGTATAACGGTGACCATTAGGGAACTGTACAAATCCGGCATCGTTAATGGCAATGAGTTGTCCCGATGCGTTGCGGTCGCCAGTACCGGTTTTATGCCCTACGGTGACCTGCTTGTCTTGTAGAGGGTGGACTATTCTGCTTGTTCCAGTCTGACAGGTGACAAGGGCTTCTTTGATGAATTCCTGATGAGGTTTGTCGAATAAAGTCCGGGTAAGCAGAGCCTCGATGACTTCTGCGGTAGCCAGCGGAGTGCTCCAGTTTTCATAGCCAAGGTTCAGGTCCCGGTGCATGTCATCTTCTGTGTACTGAATAGAGAAATCGTTGACTCCCAAGCTACGGATATAACGGTCGGTCACCGCAGGACCTCTGGTAAATTTGAACAGGATGTCGCATGCATTATTATCGCTTAAGTGGAGGGTGTATTCCATTAATTGTTTGAGCGAGAACTTTCCTCCGTGAGGATACCGGTCTCTTAGCGGACTATAAGTATTGGGCTGCAGGTCTGTGCTGTCTACGGTAAGCAAGGTATCAAAGGAAATTTGATGCTTTTTACAATAATCTCCTACAGCCAGTGCCTGATGTAATTTGAATACGCTCATCAACGGGTAGCGTCGGTTGTTCTCTATGGTGACAGTATCTTTTCCGTCTGCAATGATGGCTACTCCCACTTCAGCTTTTTGCTGTGAGATAAACTGGTGGATATTGGTGTATAGTTCTTGAAAGCGGTTGCCGGCCAGTACATAAGCTGGAAGCAGGATGAATAATAAGAGATTCAGACGGTTTGTTTTCATATTGATTGGTGCGGAGAAATTTTTTACAAAGTTAGCTTCCGGGGGGGTAAGTCACAAAAAATCCGGGCATTCTTTTTGTTGAATGTCCGGATTTTTTATTGTTGAAGTTTGCTTATTGTTGAGCATCATAGATTTGTTTGATCTCATTGGCCGAGAGGCAACGGGTATTGTATACTCGTAAATTGTCCACTGACATATTTGTTCCATTTATGGTTTTTCTTTCTATTGTTACATTACCTCCCATAACGAACTTGATGCCTGTGCCATAAGATGCTTGAGACGGTGTTTCTTCTTCAAATGGATTAACGTACTCTGTAATAGTGTCTACATGGATTCCGTCTACATAAAGCAATGTAGTAGTGGTGGCATATTCAATATTATTGAAATCAGATACTAAGACGATATGATGCCACTTGCCGTCTGTAATGGTTGGATGTGTGAAGGACGGGCGGTTACTGTATTGATATTCATTGTTATAGCGGGTAGCTACGAATTTAAGGCTTCCTTGGCTCATCGTGAGTGTAAACATGGAGGCATTTTGATTGGATGAAACTAAATAGAAAATGTTACCATCGCTAAAATCTTTTCCCCAAAAACTGACAGTCAGTGTCGGACTGTCAGTTATTGCTTTAGAAACAATGAATGAGCTATTGTTTGTGCGACTGAACTTAACGGCTTGTGATTCTTCTGTAAGACCTTCTACAAAGGAGGGGGAATTGTTTCCAAATCCATCGATTACATTTTCTGTTTCATCGTTGAAGTCTCCGTCGAACTTATAATATGTATAAAGTCCTTGTTCCACAATGGTACCTTGTGTAATTTCTTCTTTAGAACATGACGATAGTGATAATGCGCCACCAATACTTAACCAGAATAAATAAATGAATTTTTTCATGCTTACTATGTTTTTTAATAATAGATATTTAGTATGACAAAGTAAGCTTAAAAAGACATAGCTGTCTGTTGGATACAAGTATTTGGAAGAAAAGAAAAAACTTGTTTTTGCTTTTAAGGGAAATAAAAAAAGGATATTCTCGCAAGAATATCCTTTTACAAATTCGTTTTCAGTAGATTATGCTTCAGCGCAAGGAATTACAGAAACATAGCTTCTGTCTTCGCGACCTTTCTTGAAACATACAGTACCATCTACCAATGCGTAAAGAGTGTGGTCACTACCCATACCTACGTTTTCACCCGGGTTGTGAACTGTTCCTCTTTGACGAACAATGATGTTACCAGCTTTGCAAGCTGAACCACCGAATATCTTTACGCCTAATCTCTTACTAGCTGATTCACGGCCGTTCTTAGAACTACCTACACCTTTCTTATGTGCCATTTTCTTCTACGTTTTTAATGATTAAGCAATAACTTGTTTGATTGTCAATTCAGTAAACTGCTGGCGATGACCGTTCAGTTTCTTGTAACCTTTTCTTCTCTTTTTGTGGAATACCAATACCTTGTCACCTTTTACCAAGTGAGAAGCTACTTCGCAAACCACTTTTGCACCGTCTACAGTAGGAGCACCTACAGTTACAGTACCGTTGTTGTCAACCAACAAGACTTTGTCAAATTCAACAGTTGCACCGTTTTCAGCATTCTGAATGTGGTGAACGAACAGTTTCTTGCCTTCTTCTGCTTTGAACTGCTGACCGTTAATTTCTACGATTACGTACATTTTAAAATAAATATTAAACGGGTTTCCTCCGTAAGGTGAGCTGTTCTCTGTAGCTACTTTTTTACCTACACGGACTAAAATCGGCTGCAAATTTACGGCTTTATATTTACATAACCAACTATTTATCTGAAAAAAACGGATATATTTCCTATTTTTTTATCAGTGGAAGTAAATCGGGGAAAATGGCTGTATGCGGATAGGCTGCCAGCTCTTCGCGAGTGGTCATTCCGTGAAGGATACCGGCAAAGTCAACTCCTGCATTTTGGGCGGTTTCCGCATCGACGGTGCTGTCGCCGAGGTAGAGAATCTGCTCTTTCGGGCAGTTCAGGCGGGAAGCGGCCTGCAGCAGACCTTCAGGTGAGGGTTTGGCTTCTTTCACGTCTTCTCCTCCCACGATGATGTCAATGAATCCTTCAGGGAATATTTTCCCCATCAGCTCCATGATGCGGTAGCGGTACTTGGTGGAGATGATGCCGATACGGGCTCCATTGGCTTTCAGGGCGCGTAACACTTCTTCCGTTTCTGGGAAAAGTACGGTATTGGCCGTCATGTGCTGGTCGGCTTCCTTGACATATTCTTTTCGGAATGTCTCCAGCGTGTCTGCATCGGTTATTCCGGTCATGATGGAAAAGGAATCAACCAGTGTCTTTCCGATGGTACGTTTGATAGAGAGGTCATCCACCTGATGGAATCCATGACGTTCGAGTACGTTTCTGTAGCACATCACAATTCCCTTGGAAGAATCGGCCAAGGTATAGTCAAAGTCAAATAAATAGGCTTGGTAAGATTTCATACGATTTTACTTTATATAATAAGGTATATGTTCTATATCTAAAAGTGACTGCTTGCGCGAAATGCCGCCGGCGTATCCGGTCAGGCTTCCATTGCTTCCTACTATGCGGTGGCAGGGAATCAGGATGCTGATGGGATTGTGTCCGATGGCATTTCCTATAGCTTGTGCCGCCATGTGAGGCCGTCCTAAACGGCGGGCGGTTTCCACGGCTATATCTTTGTAGGTACGGGTTTCTCCGTAAGGAATGGTGGATAAGATTTGCCAGACGGTCTGCTGAAAATGAGTGCCGGAAGGTTGCAGGGGAGGGCAGAAATCGGGTTGTCGGCCAGAGAAATAAATATCGAGCCATTGCCGTGTCTGAAGCAGCAACGGAGTTTCCTTCGTCATGGCTTTTTCTTTCAGTCCGTGACCGAAATATTTTTGTCCGTCGAACCAGAGGCCGCAAAGTCCGCTTTCCGTGGCAGCCAGTGTGATTCCTCCCAACGGAGAATCATAGTGACAGGTGAAAGTCATTTTCAACAGTATTTTTGAGGTGAAAAAGTAGAAAAATGATACGGTTTACAGTCCCGAAAAAACGCCTTTGCGTTTAGCTAAAAACGTAAGTGCGTTTTAAGTAAAACGCAAGTACGTTTTGGTTCAAACGCAAGGGCGTTTAAGATAAAACGTAAAGGCGTTTTTGAGAAGGCGTCCTTACGTTTCTTTTATCCTTTTATTCCATGGGTTGATAGTTCTTGGCAAGTCCTCCTTCGCTCGTTTCCTTGTACAAGGATGGAAGGTCGTGTCCGGTCTGCTTCATCACCTCTACCACCTTGTCGAATGACACCCGATGATGCCCGTCGGTAAAGGCTGAATAGATATTTGCATCGAGTGCACGTGCGGCAGCATACGCATTACGCTCTATGCAAGGAATTTGTACCAGTCCGCATACCGGGTCGCATGTCATACCCAAGTGATGTTCCAGTCCCATCTCGGCTGCATATTCTATCTGGGCCGGACTGCCTCCGAATAGCTGGCTGGCTGCCGCAGATGCCATGGAACAAGCTACTCCCACTTCGGCCTGGCATCCGGCTTCAGCTCCTGAGATGGAAGCATTGTGCTTGACGATGTTTCCCACCAGTCCGGCAGTCGCTAATGCCCGTAAGATACGTGCGTCGCTGAAGTCGCGGCTTTTCTGCAGGTGATACAAAACAGCCGGAACCACTCCGCAGGCTCCACAAGTGGGTGCAGTGACGATTTTTCCTCCGGAAGCATTTTCCTCACTGACAGCCAGTGCGTATGCGAACACCAGTCCGCGTGAGCGAAGAGAGTCTTTATAGCCCTTCGAACGAATGTAATAAGCCGATGCCTTGCGGCGCAGATTCAATGGGCCGGGCAATACACCTTCGGCATCCAGTCCGCGATGGATGGCGGCTTTCATGGTCTCCCATACCTCTGCCAGGAAATCCCATATCTCTGGACCTTCGCATTGCTCCACGTATTCCCAGTAGCTGCGTCCGGTGTGTTCGCACCAGTACAAAATCTGACTCATGGTATTCATGTTGTAAATATCGTTGGTGGCTGTGCGGTCGTGTCCTTCTTCGGCCAGTGCACCACCTCCTACACTGAATACGGTCCATTCGTCCAGCTTTTTCTTCTGTGCATCGAAAGCCTTGAAAGTCATTCCGTTCGGGTGGAAAGGAAAGAAAATATGCGGTTTCCAGAGAATTTCTACGGGAGCGTGAGGTTGCAGGGTATCCAAAATAGCTACATCGGTCATGTGACCACGTCCTGTGGCGGCCAGACTACCATACAGAGTTACTTCGAATGAGGCAGCCTCCGGATTGCGGGCAAGAAATTGTTCGGCAGCTTTGCGGGGCCCCATGGTATGGCTGCTGGATGGCCCCGTGCCGATGCGATATAATTCTCTGATTGATTTCATACTAAAAAATAGGTGTAAGTTTTCTGCAAAGATACGCAATAATCGCATATATGTGCAGAAATCCCGTAGGGTTTATTTTAAATCCACCACGGTGATGCCTGCGCCGCCAAACTGTACGTGTTCATCCTGGAAATGGGCTACTCCCGGCACGGTAGCCAGGTATTGCCGGATGAGGGTACGCAGAATACCTGTACCCGTACCGTGCAGGATGCGTACGCGGCTGACTCCTACCAAGATAGCGTCATCGATGAAATAGGTGACCGCTTGTATGGCTTCGTCGCCCCGCATACCTCTGACATCGATGTCCTGCTTGAAATTCAGTTTCTTTTCGTACATCCGGTCTTGGGTTTCGCTGCTGACAAAAGTCGCCTTGCTGGATAACGGGGCAGCTTTCGGTGCATCCATCCGTTCCAGTCGTTCGGCTTTCACGTTGGTTTTCATCAGTCCGAACATGACCACGGCATTCTTTCCGCTGATTTCCATGACTTGTCCCACGCTGGTCTGTCCTTTGATGCGTACGTAGTCTCCTGCTTCAATAGGACGTACCTTAGGAGCAACCGGAGTTTCAGGAGTATTGGCTTGTTTCGCTTTCTTATCTTTTTTGCGCTCCTGCTTTTCGCGGAGTTTTTCCATCTTGCGCGCGATTTTCTCTTCCAAAGCCGCCTTTTCCAGGTTCTCTACCTGCTGCTTGAAGTCGGTCAGTTCCTGACGTGCCGTGCGGGTACGTTCCTTTTCAGCCTGCGCTTCCTTGATGGTACGAATGGTATTTTCAATTTTGGCATTCGATTCTTGTAACAACCGTTCTGCCTCTTCTTTGGCTTTCTTCAGGATTTCCTTACGGCTGCGTTCCAGTTCCTGTATTTCCTGTTCGTAACGGGCGATGGTGTCTTCCATCTGTTTTTCCCGCTTGCGTATGTTCTGACGCTTGGTTTCCCAGTAACGCTTGTCGCGTACAATATCCTGCAGGTATTTGTCGCTCTGGATGTATTCACTTCCCACAATTTCCGATGCGTCTGCAATGACTTCTTCCGGCAAACCGATTTTACGGGCAATCTCTACGGCAAACGAACTTCCCGGATTACCTATCTGCAACTGGAACAGCGCTCGCATCTCGTGGCGGTCGTACAGCATGGCTCCGTTCACCACTCCTTCGTGATCTTCGGCAAAATGCTTCAGGTTCTGGTAGTGAGTGGTAATCACGCCGAACGTACCTTTCAGGTTGAAGCGTTTCAGTACGGCTTCGGCAATGGCACCGCCAATCTGTGGCTCCGTACCTCCTCCGAACTCATCGATAAGGATGAGACTTTCGCCGTTGCATGATTTCAGCATCATCTTCATGTTGGTCAGATGTGAAGAATAAGTACTCAGGTCGTCTTCAATACTCTGCTCGTCGCCAATATCAATAAATATGTGGCTGAAGATACCGGCGTGGCTCCGTTCATGCATGGACACTAACATACCGCATTGCAACATATATTGCAGCAGTCCCACGATTTTCAGGCAGACAGATTTACCACCAGCGTTCGGCCCGGAAATAAGCAGGATGCGCTTGTCGCGTGTCAGGATAATGTCCAGAGGCACTACTTTCTTGTCATGCTTGGCCAGTGACATTTGCAGAAGCGGGTGTACAGCCTGAAACCAGTCGACAATCTGTTTGTTCTCAAACGAAGGTTTCAGTCCTTTTATATCTATACCGAACAAAGCTTTGGCACGGATGAAGTCGATTTCTGCCAAAAATTCGTACGAGGAGAGCAAGGCCGGAACTTGCGGGCGTACCGTAGCCGAGAATTCCGTCAGGATGCGGATGATTTCACGGCGTTCTTCTCCTTCCAGCTCCCGGATGCGGTTATTGGCTTCCACCACTTCTGCCGGCTCAATAAATACAGTCTTTCCGGTCGCTGATTCGTCGTGTACAATACCTCTGATTTTGCGCTTCATGCCGGGAGCAACCGGGATGACCAGACGTCCGTCGCGCATGGTGGGAGTAACATCCTTGTCTACATACCCTTCCGATTGTGCGGCACGGAGAATGCTGTTCAGGCTGCGTGAAATGCTTCCCGTAGTAGCCGAGAGTTCCCGGCGGATACGCAGAAGTTCCGCAGAAGCATTGTCCTTTATCTTTCCGAACTTGTCCAGGATACTGTCGATACGTGCGATAAGTTGTGGAAATATTAAAATATCTCCCGCCAGTTCGCGCAAGGCAGGATAAGGAGAATTTTCCGTTTCCTCTTCTTCGTCAGATTGCTGAAGGAACCGTACAATGTCGCGAATGGTTTCCAGTGAACGGCGAAGGTCGAACAGCTCCTGTTCGTCCATATACATACCTTCCACACGGATGCGTTTCAGAGAAGGACGTACATCAAAGAAATATTGTGCCGGAAAATCTTCCTCTTCCTGCGTTATCCGCACAAATTCAACCACCTGTTCCAGGCGTTGGTTGATTTCATCGTAATTGTTCGAAAAAGTCATTTCGTCCACTCGTTCTTCGCCTAATGTACTCAGGCACTTGCCTTTCAGCAGTTGTCGTATCTGGTCGAATCCAATCTTCTGTTCGAAATTATGAGGGTATATCATGGCTTGTTTGTTTCGTTTTTTCTGCCTGCAAAGGTACGACAATGAAAAAAAATAATCAAAAAAGGCAGTAAATATTTGCAGATTTCAAAATAATGCGTACCTTTGCATCGCCTTTGAAAAACAAGGCAACTCTCACGAAGAGTTCTGGAGAGGTGGCAGAGTGGTCGATTGCGGCGGTCTTGAAAACCGTTGTAC
>OGWQ01000584.1_pt1 | contig 26516 bp, 26 predicted proteins | sample 1576091 | NCBI WGS metagenome assembly OGWQ01 (sample SAMEA3541584, study PRJEB24748) | human gut metagenome | biome: human gut; feature: human-associated habitat; material: faeces | place: China | collected 2012
GCGCAGATTGTTCAGTTCCAGTTGCATGGCAGATGTACGCTTTCTTTTGTGCAGGTTTTACAGCTTTGCTTGCATGGTAGCACCGGGTTGTTACGGAGTTGTTGCGGGGGGGTTGACTCTGCTCTGCACAGATTTGTGGGTGTTTTTCCCTGCCCGCAGCGGTGTGGCAGCAGATAGGTTTTGCGCTAATCGCACAAAGTAAGATTCATAATCAGCTAAAGCTCAGCGCCTTGCTTTTGGCCATGCGTTCAAAATCAAATTTGTATCCACATGATTACTCATAATATTTGAATCTTAGATAGTTAGGCCGGCTATTCCAATAATCTTCTTTTCTGATGAGTACATAATCCTCGAAACTTTGCTCATAGGTGAAAGGGGTCCCATCCGTCCCGTAATCGTTTCTTTTTCGTGTGAATTTTCCAACACGAACAAGGAAATCTTTTTCGCCCTCTGCAAATATTCCCACAAAGACATCTTCCCCGTTTTCTTTTGCATAAAGATTCAATGGGGCAATCTGCATTGTATCTAAATCAACAGAAGCATAAGTACCTTTGTACAGGGCTTCGTTCGCTAAATAAAGAATTAAATGTGAATCCCTAACCTCACAACTTATCATTGTACGAGAGGGAAGAAAATCTTCATACTCATCAGTTTCGAGGCTTTCAAGATGAACATCATGGAGAATATCATAGCGGTAAACGGCGGCAGATTTTTCTTTTGTGTAATACATAATGCCATCATAAATCGTGTAGCTCGTGATATTGGATTCTTTTTCATCGCCGAGTAAGTTGTCTTTCAACACTCTTTCTTGCGATATACTTATCCATTCTGTTTTTGTGGGGTCAGATTTTGACGTTATGGTAGCAATAAAAGAATCATCACAAGTTCCGACCAGATTAGCAACAACGTCATCGTTCCACTCATATAAAATTTCATATCCCGAAAGATTTCTTCCGAATTTTACTAAAGCGGACTTCACCTCCGCTTTTTGCGGGTCGACAATGGACACAATTGTGAAAAGGGCATCCGTTCCATTGCCTGCAACGCCTCCAAACCAATTGAAAACCACATTCGACCCGTATTCCTGAATTTTTCTGTCGGAACCATCCAATGCCATGCTGTAGATTCTGGCCGTGGGGTCATTACCCGAGACCGAGGCATCTGTATAAGGCTGTCCGTTTTTTATAACATACAGATAGTCCCCTACAACAAAGCACCTTGCGCCACCCTTAAAGGATGGGATGTAGGCGGTACTTGCAGGATCATGCCCCAAATTTGCGTCAGCAGATAACCTGATGCATTCCTGCGTTAAGTAATCATAATAAATAATATCTGCGGATGCGTCCGGGTAAGGATCTAAACTATAACACCCGTTTGCTGTTTCACCGCCCACAGTCATGGCAATTCCCTGTTGTGCGGTAAGCATATGCAGTTCTTCGCCGGAAGACGGAACAGTTCCCGCCGCATCCTCATCAATAATTGTTGGCGCTGGCGTTGCAGACTCTGTGGCGGCAACCTCGGAATTATAACCGTATTCTTCCGAGCAACCAGCCAAAAAATGGCTCATGAGAAGAAGCAGGGACAGAATTTCAATTGAGAATCTTGCGGCTTTTTTCATATTTCTCAACCATAAAGTCAGGTGAAAACATTATAAGGAACATCATATGCGTAAAACGGAGACGGCGTTGTCCCCCACCGCATATATTGGCCTCCACCAGAATTTGAAATAGATGATGTTTTTTGCAAGTAACGTGTGCCGATTCCGGCGCGAGGCCCGACACTATAAGATGTTCCGCTTCTTGTTATCACAACATCAGCAAATTTATTACCTATGAGATTTTTTAAGTTGACTTCGGGCATAGAATTAGTAGACGATCGATAAATGTTTATTGCGACATCAGGATTTGCATCGCTGTTAATCACATCTCCCGAATAATATTGATGGCGGTTCTTTGGAACAACTTCATTATACCAAAAAGTTTTCACATTCGCCACGTTTCGGCAGTATTTCAAGAGTTCTATGCAGCAAAAGACGAGTTTTTCCCAAAAATTGTGAATACGCTTCAAATCAGCTACGTCAGCAGACCCAAGCCAAATCTCATGCCGCGGTAAGCAAAATTCACATCGTACCGTACCTACGCGGCCAGTCACCGCCGGCTGCTTTTCAAATTCATCGGTCAGGTGACGGTAACAGCCACGCGCACGACCTCGTCAGGTACGCTGCGGAACGCGATGGCGTGCGCTGGGCGGGCAGCAGATAGGTTTTGCGCAGATTGTTCAGTTCCAGTTGCATGGCAGATGTACGCTTTCTTTTGTGCAGGCTCTTTAGGCTTTGCCCGCATGGTAGCACCGGATTGTTGCGGAGTTGTTGCAAGGGGGTGTATTGACTCTGCTCTGAGACGCTTTAGTTTTACCTTGCCCTGCCAGAGTCGGCTTGGCAGCGGGTAGATTTTACGCGGAGAGGTGAGTTCTACCATTACGACACATTAGAACCATCTTCAATAAAAGAGACTTTCCGCAATTCTGCTACATCAGAATTTAAATATCCCTCTTTACTTATAATAGAATATTCAAATCCATAGTGCTCTACATTATCGGTTTGACTATCCGTGATGAGAAGCAGATCGGTTGCACTTTGTCCAAGCATAATGGGAATTGTACGGTCTTCCGCAATTTCCTGCTTGATGTTTAGTTCTTTTACCTCTTTTGTCTGTGTATTGATTGCGTAACAGCTCTCGATTGCAACCGGATACTCCACATTTGGATGTTGCTCATAGTGTCGAATTGACATTAAAAGCCATTCATCAAATTTTCCGTCTATATAGGCGCTGTTTCCATCTGTGGAAATAAAATCGGCAACCTCATCAATATTACTGTCTTGTACACTGATTCGTATCAGCTTTTTGGTGTTTACATCGTAAAAATATAGCCCATCGGCCATTAACAGCTGTTGAATGTTTCCTGTATATTCGTAAAAAGATTCGCAACAGTTTCCGCCAATCGGAATTTTTTCCCATTGGTGGAAAGTTGAACGATCAATCTCATCGGAAATTTCGCTCCATTCCTTACCGGGAAAATCGCTTTCAGTTTTGGTTTGTTGAGAAGAATGTAAAACTGCATATCCGGTTTCTGTAACCCCTAAAAATTCCGGCTGTATTCCGTCTGTTGTATCTTCCACATACAAATCCACGCGCTCGCCCGTATTTAAGTCGATCATACATAAAGTAAAAGTGGATTCCAACGTGTCCGGCAACTGCTCAAGTGTTGTCAGTGAGCAGATAAGGGATTCTCCGTTGGTACAAAACACATCGCCAAGACGTTCCCCATTGTTAAATGTAATAAGTGTTTTACGGTTGCTTCCATCCAGAGATGCGGCATCAATTCGAGAAAGTGACTGCTTTCCCTCTTCTCCACCATAGGTGCGATGGATAAGTAAAAGATGATCACTTGAAATGAGGGGAAATACGCCAGCATTCTCCGCAGATATCCAAGAAGTACATCCTTCATTGTCATGAGCACAACCAGGTGCATTACATAAATATATTTCTTTTTGCGATGAATAGTCAATGTAAGTGACATTGGCGGACCCGTCGTCTCTAGCACGTGTTTCATAATAGCCGCTCTCTCCGCCACAACCCAAAACAGAATAGTAGGGGCGCGTAAGATTTTTAAATCCTGTCGCGGTAGGCTCGGTATTTTTGTTATCTGCTTCTACGTTGGAATCCGAGGAAGTCGCACTACTGTTGGAGTATGTACTCGGTGACGGCCTACCTGTACAGGCAGTTAAAATGCATAGGACGATTCCCATGGAAAGTGTTTTGATGAATACTTCTTTCATAAGAAATCAGCCAATCCTTTCTTTGCGTTACGCATTGGTAGGATTGCTCGTCCAACGGCAAATCCTACCATAAGTATTATAAGGGCTTGTGTTCTGGCTTGTCATTGTGACGCCAAAATTGGCGTACGTTCCGGTTTGATATGCCAAAGTCAATTTGCCGTAGGTTAAAACACAATCATTGTAATCATTTCCCATGGCAGAGGCTCTCCGTGTGGCGAAAAGGCAAATACATAAAAAGAAATCGGGCCATTATGAATCAAAAGCTATCGTTAGAAATCGGATGAAAATTATCACGCGAGTGAAAATAGTCATCTTGTGAGAGCAATGCGTATTTTGGAATCAAAACATTTTCCATCGTGTTGTCATCGGCAACGGCGATATTGACGGATGTGTAATCGTAGACAACACAAAATTGATCTTTTACTACGGTTAACGATGTAAGGAAATTCCCTTGAGAATCTTTCAAATTCATCTCTTCGGAAAACTCACCGTTTTCGAGATTTAATACTCGATAGTGTGGCAGAAAATACCCCTCTTTGCTCACATAAGATGTTTCGTAAAGCAGGTATTTCCCATATGGTCCTCTGCAATCAGGACGATGCTCATCATCCGGCTGCTCTGCATAAGGGGAACAGTCAAAACATTTTTCCTCGCCGGTAAGTAAATTCCGCGTTTTTAGAGAAGCTGTTTGATAGTCATACTCGAAAAGTGTGTCGACGGAAACAAAAGCTCCTGTTTTTGAAGTCTCATTGCTATAGAAAGGTGTACTCGCAAGAATCGCGGCCGTGTCATATCCCGGATAAAGGTAATAGAAGTGCTGTTCTCTTTCGTTTGCCTGATAAACTATAAAACAGTCTCCGCAAGCCGAATAGAGGCCACAATCTGTTATATCCATTAACGGAACTATTTTCGCTGTTTTTACATCTAATTTGCTTAAGGTCTTTTTTTCCGTTATCCCACCCGACGATTCAGATACCTCTGACAAAACAAAATACAAAGACGAATTTGTTTCATCCGTATAAAAAGCAGGGCCGATGCTCTGTCCGCTTTGGGCACTGAATAACAATTTCTTGTTTTCTCCGTTCGCATCAGCAATCCAAATGCAAGCAGGGTGGTTTGATGACTCGCCGTTTTGTACAAGAAGAATTGAATTCCCAAGCTGTAAAACTCCGGGAAGAAAACCGCTTTCATCAATTTGCAGCCAGGCAGTACAGCTATCATTTGAATGTGTACAATTTGGTGTATCGCATAAAGGTATCTGCTGCATTGTCTCAAAATCAATATAAAAAATGTTGCCATACCCATTAGCAATCGAATCTACAGTATACATCCCTTGCTCAGAGCTCGGAACACAAAGCGATAATTTATGTTCAGCTGTTGAGGGGGCAACTATATCATCAGATGCCATTTGCGATGATACCACTGATGTTGCCTCGTTGGCATTGTAGGAGCATCCGACTAAAAGCAACGACAAGATTCCAATCGCCAACAGATTAAAATGTTTCATTCTGTTCCCTCAATCTGCTACAAATGCATTTTATTTTATAGAAAAGACAGATCCCTGCTTTAGTCGAAACAACTTTTTTAGAATCCGATGTGATAAAGTGTTTTCATAAAGCAAGGATCCGCTTTATACAGCATAACAATCGTCTGTGCTATTCGAACTGCTTAAAGATATGGATTTATATCTGCACGCCGATGCTTGAAGCCCTTGCTGTGCCATTAAGATACCACAACGTTCCCTTAAAACCCGCAAAAACTGCGCGAGTGACAGAAAATCGTGTGTGCTTGCGTATCAGCCGATTTTTTCAAATTCGCGGTAGTTGGCATTTCCTGACCAATAGTCCGCTTTGGAAATCAGTGCATAGCGCCTCTCGCCGGTCGAGACGTATTTAGACGCACCATCGTCTGCCTGCACAGCGGCAGTATCTTGCACTCCGGCTGCCACGAGATAGGTGTTGGCATCTTTCGCTGCAACGACAGCGCAAGCGGTATCTTTATCATAGAGCGAGTAGGTCAATGTCCATGGGGAAGGTTCCTTGTCGCTTTCCAATACATAAAATCCGTCCGCATATTGTGAGTCTGCACCAGCATTTGAGCATTGCTCAAATAGTAGTTTGCCATCGTCGGCATAGTAAAGGTTCACATAGCTGACTGCCTGATCGGGCACCGTGTACCCCGCCAATTCGGTGTCTTGCCCAGTGGAAAGGTCAAGGAGATGAAAATGATCGCCCTTTTGATAAACCAGCGTTTGACCGTAAACGGCGGCAGGTTGCAACACGCTGGAAGATTCTGTATAGAGAACGGCTTGCTCCCCAGTGACCGGGTCATAGGTGAACCATTCCGAGTTGTCGCCGGACGTGCTTTTCAAAAGCAGTTTATCACCTACAACGCCTTTGATCCATGTGCTGTCCATGGAAAACATCTTTTCGCAGGTTCCGGCAGTTGGGTCGATGCGTACCAGAAAGCTTTCCATTGAGTTGTCGGAGGTTTCCCACATACAGGCATAAATAAAATCCCCGTCTGTGACCATTGGGCGCAGAAACTCTTGGTTGGCTGCAAAGGTGATCGTTTCGGTTCGGTCGGAACCGTCTAACCCCATCGTTTCGATGCGCGGCAGGGTTGCGTTTTCTTCGGCATGAACATTGCCCGGATAAAACAGCACCAGATTTTGACCGACAATTTCCGGCACGATGCCGCCCGCCGAATAGGGAAGATACCCGTTACAGGCGGCTGTATTGTGCGCACAGTTCGGTTGGGAGCATAGTAAAATCTGCTGCATGGTGTCGTAATCGCAATACATCAGCGAGGTGGAATCGTCACTTCGGGCTGCTGCGCTCACAAAATAAAAGCCCTTTGCGCCTGCGGCACCGTAAGACCAGCCATCATTACTTTGCAAAAGTGTCAGCGGTTTGGAGACAATGTCCGATGCAGCTTGCGATTCTGCTCCGCTTTGTTCAGAGGTTACAGTGACATTCTTGGCACTGTCATGCGATGAACAGGAAACCAAGACCATCATTCCAAAGAGCGCTGCCACATATAAAAATTTGTTTTTATTCATAACAACTTCCCTCAAAGTACCTGATCATCCGACGTTGTACGGGGATAAACGGTAACATCACGCGATGCATACACACCGCCAGTGCCATACAGGTTCAGATACACATAGTCACCAGCAATGGTGTTGTTCTTGATATGATAGGTATGAGTCGTGCCGTTGTCAAAATCGGCAAACGCCGGTACGGCCATCATCATGGCCATAACACAGGCAATTGCGAGGGTGAGAAAACGCTTGCTGAGTTTCTTCATGATGTATTCCTCCATTCTGAAAGAAACTTGTATCGGGTTTGTTTCGGGGCGGATATGTTCAGCATCTGCGCACCGATGCTTGAGCCTTAGATGTGGATGGTGGTTCTTTGGAACAACTTCATTATACCACAAAGTTTTCACATTCGCCACGTTTCGGCAGTATTTCAAGAGTTCCATGTATTCGGACAATTACAAGCGCCTGTGCACCGACGCTTACATACATATAGAACTTTTCAATCTAGGTAACGGGAGCGCCTATTTATCTTGACTTCAAGATACCACAAGAAAATCTTCATTTCCACAAAATTGACACAAAATCCGAGTTACTTGTCATAAAACACGAGTAAAACAAACTGCCCCGGCTGCTAAGCCGGGGCAGGAAAAATCAAAAGGCCCACAAAATGGGAATTCTAAATTATTGCGATAAGTGGCTAACAATCTTGCTGAGCAAGCCAAGCCTTTGTTCAGCGGTTGTGTGCCTTGCCGAAAAAACTTGCGTAAGCTCCGAAATCAGTTCTTTTTGCTCTGGTCGCAAGGCACGAATAGAAATCAAATTTGAACGATCCCCATAAACCAGTGTGTCAAGCGATACATCGAACAATTCGGCCATTTCAATAAGGCAATCGACAGACGGAAGCTTGGCATTCGTTTCATAGGCACTGATAGTGGAAGTCTTCTTGCCCAACTTTTTGCCTAATACTTGTTGTGTCCAGCCTTTTTCTTCTCGCAGTTTACGAATGTGATCTCCAATATAGTTGTGACGCTCGGTATCTTTCATGTCTTTGTCCAGCTTGCTTTATCAATGAATTTTCTTCTTAGGGTAATTCAATTTTAAATGATTTGGCTTGCCAAACGGTGTAAAAGCAATATAATATTACACTATAAGTGTTATTTTAAGAAAATACTTGACTTTCGGGAGAATTAAACGTATGTTGAATGGCAAAGAGGGACGTCTACTACGGCGAAACAACGATAAGGATACACGCATGAAGATTAATATTTTACTTTGCGATGACGACAAGGATTTTTTGCAGAGAATATCAGACGCGGTTGCTGGCCAGCCGGTACCACCCGGAGCGTCCATTTGCATAACAAAAAGCTCGAATCCCGCCGAGATAACGGACCGGCAATTATCACAGTATCACATCATGTTCTTGGACATGGATGAACGCAGCGGCATGGACATTGCCCGCCGTGTGCGGGAATTACAGCTGGATACAGTGATTATTTTTGTGACAAATTATCCGGAATTTTCGATGGAAGGGTATGAAGTTAGGGCGTTCCGATATCTTCTCAAGCAGGAACTGGAGCAAAAGCTGCCCAACTATTTCCGGGATGCATTGGCAGAATTGCCGCGTGATGATAAAGTTCTGCGCTTTTCTGCCAACGCGGAGTCGTTTAACATTCCCTACAAAGATATTCTCTACTTGGAAAGTAATCAAAGAGTTATATATTTGTACACAGTAAAGCCTATGCAGGCACCAGACCGCTTTTATGGAAAAATGGAAGATTTAGCGACAGAATTGGAAGGAGACGGATTCCTCAGAATCCAGAAAAGTTATCTGGTCAATATGGCATACATCAAAAAATTCAATTATGACAGAGTTGTTCTCTTCGATGGAAAAGAGTTATCGGTAAGTCAGAAGCGGTACTCACAAATGAAAGTCCAGTATCTGAGTTGGAAGAACAAAAACTGGGGGAATGCACGTTGAGCGATTATTTCTTGACCTACTTGTGGACTTGGATGGAGTGCTTTTCGGCAATTTTGCTATTTGATGCATTTTCAGCAAGAAAGATGGAACGTTTTCGCCATTGGACTATTGTGACGAGCCTTGCTTTTCTGGAGGCAACACTTCTGAATTTCGCAGCCATTACAATGCCAAACTACTCGAAAATTGTTATTGGACTTGTTTTGCTTTTTTCCCTACACAGGTTTTTATATACCAGCAATAGAATGTTCAGTTTTTACATCTCGGTTATTTCCTATGCGACAATATGCTGTGTGGATAACTGCTGGTACACTATGTTACTTTTGATGTCCGAAGCCCAGGACAGTGTGACTCCCGGCGAAATGGTTTGGCAAAATCTGTTTATGCACAGCGTAATAATAGCAGTATGCTTTTTACAGGCAAAGGCGCGAAACGGGAAATTAAGTCAAGCAACCAATTTCAGATGGTACACCATTCCTGCAGTGCTTTCCTTTGCGAGTGTTTTGCTTATTTTCTTTTTCGGAAATTGCTTTCAGCAAGGCCAAATATCAATTCAGCCGCTATGTGTCTGTGCTACATTTATTACCGTAATGCAGATAGCAGCGTTACTTTTAATCAGCTGGATGGAACAAAACGCCAACTTCCGTGAAGAAGCAATCAGCCTACAAGCCAAATCAAAAGCACAGCAAGAGAGCATCGAAGCATTGAGTGCTGCATACGCTCAGCAACGTAAACTGACACATGATTTTCGCGCTCATCTGAGTACGTTAGACGGAATGCTGATGCAACAAAACAGAGATATCAACACAATACAAACCTATATCCATAGCCTGCAATCGAAACAAACCGAACGCATCCTGCTCGTCAATACCCACCATGCAGCACTGGATGCACTTTTGAATCAGAAGGCGCTTGTTGCAAAAAATCGTAAAATTGATATACAGTTCAGTGTGAACGATTTGTCTCCCATAAAGATTGACATGGTGGATTTGACGGTTATAATCAGCAACACACTGGATAACGCGATTGAAGCGTGTGAAAAACTGCCGGAAACGGACCGGCAAATTTATGTGCAGGCACTGCTTGAAGAAGATGAACTGTTTTATGCTGTCCGTAATAAATCTTTGCCGGTAAATATGATTACAAATCAACTGCCGGCATCAACCAAGGAAAATCCATCTTTTCATGGGTATGGTTTGCAAAATGTACATACCACATTGGAAAAGTACCACACGCTTTACGCTATGGATTATGAAAACGGCTGGTTTGAATTTGCAACAGAGCTGCCGAATACTCTGATTTCATGACAAAAAACTACTGTTTCACTACAAAAATGATGAAAAAGCTGAAAACTCTGTTTTAATAAAGATAGTTCTGATTTACAGAGGTTCTGCATATGGAAGCAATCGTCGAAAGAATCGTGGAGAAATGTATACAAAGCGAACTCATTGAAGAAAGTCAACGCGATTGGATGGCATACTCGCTACAACGAAAATTCATGAACTTTGGCGGTTTCTTTATTCTCGTCTGCTTTGGAATACTTGTTGCGCCGTTACCGCAAGTGATTCTTTTGAATTTTGGGTTGGCATTTTTACGGGAAAAGACAAATGGGCTTCATATGCCAACAGTATTTTCCTGCTTTATCACCTCTTTATTTTGTGAATATGCCTGCTTATATCTGATTGACCGACTGCAATCTTCTACGATAGCAGCTACAATTACGCTGCTTATTGTCTCTGTTACGCTAATTTTAATACTTGCTCCTTGCAATAATTCGGCGATTCATTGCAGCAACGAGGAGTTGCAGGACATGAAAATAGCGGTACGCAAAAGACTTGTATTATATTGCTTGATTGTTCCGCCCCTTTTGTTGCTGAAACCATTGTACAGCACTGTCTGGATTGTAGCGGCAGCTGCAGATGCATTTCTGCTGGTTTTGGCTAAAATTGGTGTTGGAATCAAATAAAACTAAATTAAACCGGAAGGAAGGTCTTTACCATGAAAGCAAAAGAAAGTCTTTTACACAAAAACTTGCGTGCAGTAGTCCAGACATCAGTTCGAAAAGAAGCCAATGAACCGTGTGTTATGTTTTGGAATTATCAGCCTCACCGGCCCGAAAAGCCTCTGACAAATTCTCAGGAGAAAAAATAAATCTCACGCTGCAGCTCTAAGCCCGTCGCATCTCAAAATGCGGCGGGCTTTTTTGTGCGCTCGGTTGGGCAACAACTGGCGAAAGGATGCTACGCGCTTAGCAGTAGGAAGCGCTAGCCGAAGGCAAGGGCATCCATCGTGAGGTGGCATCAGAATGCCAGCAGAAAATGCTGACGGGCAAACACATGAACCAACAAGCAGAAATTCATATATTTATAAATTATAGTGATCTAGATAAAATTCGAACGGATTTAAAGTTTAACTCCGCAAAAGTTGCGGGGTATTTGCGATATTATAAGTGCAAAGCAAATTCGGAAGGAATTTCAAAGATGACATCTAACGAGCGACAAAAGAAAATAATTCGCTTGTTAGACAAGCGCCGGAAAGATACGATGGAGCATCTTTCAATAGAATTCCATGTTTCAACAGATACTATCAGCAGGGACATAGCAACATTAAACGAGGACTATCCAATAAAAATAGCCCGGGGCCGAAATGGAGGCCTTTCCCTACCAGACGGATACCACTTGTTCAAGAAAATGTACATGACTCCTGTTCAGGCACTCGCATTACATAGAGCGTTGCTGTATGTCCCTGATGAAATCAAGAAAATCCTTGAGACAATTTTGACCGATTTTGCTTGGTAGTCAGCTATGATTACCCAGCACCTTGACAACCGAATAACCAGCATAACAGGTACGTTCCTTTCCTGGCAGGCCCATTGGGTGGTTTTGGCATAACCATAAGCTGCCAAGGGAAAGGCCACAATGATACGCCAGCTGCCTCCCGCGTCAGAGGGGGTGACCGAGCCGGAATTGTAAGCAGTAAGATTCCGGCAGAGTCAGCGAACGGCCGCCGCCAGCGGCCTGCCTGTTGTGTTCCCGGTGTCAGGGGTGCGGGCGGCAAATATGGCACACTTACTTAACTATCTACTTTTGCCGTTTAGGGCAAATCGTGGGCAGCAGGACCCCAAGCGCCTGCTGCCCATCATTTTGCTTTAAACGGGATGGAAAACAGGGGTGTAAAATGCAAACCTATCCAACGGGCTATGCGGAGTCCCACCGTATGGCCGAGAAAATTTTCCGGGACATTTTGCCCCGGCATGGTATGGCGGTGCGCGAGGAACAAATCGCGCTTTGCCATGAAGTTTTAGATACCTTATATAATAAGGAAATTTCCCTGTGCGAAGCAGGTGTAGGCACCGGCAAAACGCTGGCTTACCTCGTGGGCTGTATCCTTTGGCAGATGCATCGCCCCGAACGGATGAAACTGCCCATCGTTATCTCCACTTCCAGCGTTGCCTTGCAGGACGCTATCCTTACAGAGTATCTGCCCGAATTGTCCGATGTCTTGCTGGACGAAGGTATCATCACCGCACCCACCACAGCCGTTGTCCGCAAGGGCAAAGAGCGTTTTGTCTGCGATGCCCGCCTTGCTGAGAGAGCATCGCTGGTGCAGCCAAGCAGAAAACGGCAGAAGAACAGCCTGCACATTGCGGAAAATATTTTGGACATGGATCATATCCCAGAACTTTCTCGGTATGACCGCTGCCGGATCTGTGTGCCGCAGTCCTGCCCGCGCGATTGCTTTATGCGTTTGGATTGCCGCTACCAGCAGTATCTGCGAGATTCCATGAAACCCGACATCCAAATTTGCAATCACAATTATTTGCTGGCAGACGCATCGCACCGACTTGAAGATAGACCACTGCTCCTGCGCAGTTATCAGGCACTGGTAGTGGACGAGGCGCACAAGCTGCCCGATGCCGCCCGCCAGATGTACACAGAAACCTTATCCCCGCACAACATGGATGAATTGTGCCTTGTATTACAACAGGCGCACTACAAGGATTTTGCCAGACAGATGCGGACGGCGTTCCTTACGCTGTCGTTCTCCTGCACGCAGGGACTTTCCAAGCTGCGAGGAAAAGCGAGCGAACCGTTCGTGCTTACGCCGTTCCGCCGCGCTGCGCTCATCGACTGTATAGCACTGTTGCAAAATGCTGGCGGGTTGCCGGATGTGCCGCGATAAAGTTGAAAAGCGCTTCCACCTGCTACAATAGCGGAAATGGCGGTAACTACTGCACAAATAATTTTGGTGCGGTTTTTCTCTTTCGTAATCATTTTACACTTTTCCTTTCTAGTTGAGCAGGTAAATCGTTCTAATTGTGTATTCTCCAGAAGCTCTTGTAGGCTAAACACTAGAGTTTCCTTTAAGGAAGCAAGGGAGAGTCAACTCTAAAATAATCGCTAATATAGATGATATACTTTATGTGACTTTCAAAATGTATTTCACCCATTTGTCGGGCATCGCGCATTATCCTGAAAGCGCATACCCCCGTCCCATTACGGTTTTCAAATCATCCGGGCCTAGATCCAGTTTCTTCCGCAGCTTTGCGATATGCACATCAACCGTTCGCGTCTGAATCGGCACGGTGATATTCCATGCAGATGCCAGCAGAAAGTTTCGGGAGCAGATGTGCCCAGAATGGTCGAGCAGCGTAATGAATAGTTGATATTCTGTGGTCGTCAGGTGAATGCGGCAGCCTTGCCTTTGAACGGAGAAATCGCTTTCATCGATCCCATCTTATAAGTTTAACGTCGCGTGGTTGTCATACGGGCACAAGGAGCGTTTCCCTTTTGTCTTAACGGAAGAACCCCAACTCAAACAAGCAGCCACAGCGAACACCAGACTCCCGCAGGTAAACACAACCACTTGTGCTGCTTCGCCTTTTAATTGCACATCCCGTGCAGTTGGGCACAAGGCAAACCATTCCGTCAACCGGTCACCTGCGGCAGACAAAAGCGAATGCCACGCCGCCATACTTCCCCATTGATTGGGAATCATCCATCCGGGCAGCGAAGCCAAACAGGTCGGAAGTAAGCAAACAAGCAGCAGTGCAATCCCGAACCCTATAACTTCTCTCAGAGATTTATTGCGGAATAAGCGAAGCAGACGACAACCGGCGCAAAGCAGAAGAAGCAATTCGGGTATTCCAATCAACGCTGACAGAACCCAGGCGAGGGCGGCATCATATAGGATTTGGTCCGGTTGAGCCAGACCGGCGGCAGCCAAAAGCTGCTGAACGCTTTGGCCCGGATTATCTCTAGAAACATGGGTCAATTCAAGAAGTTGGAATGCAGCGGTGGTTTCAACACCATAAAGGATCTGCTCTGTTTCCGATACAAAGACACCGCACACCCGGTAAGTCCGGGCATCCTCTGTATCCGGGTCCAGCGTAAGCGCTTGCCCCAATATGTCTGTACTTCCAAAAAGCTGCCATGCCAGCGCCGTACTGACAGCGCACTGGCTGGTGTCGCCACTGCCGGGTGCAGTTCCCACCACATAGCTTGCTCCGTATGCATCATGGGCCGTTCCGCAGAAACCGATACTGCAAACATCCGTGCAGGTCCGTGTGCTTACAGGGGAGCGCACCGCCACCTGGGTTTCTTCCCAGAAAGTTACCATCAGCCCATCTGTGTTTTGACTACTTTTTATATAAGTCTGCGCTTTTTTTACCTGTTCGCCGGTCAACGCCTGCGCGTAGCGCAAACTGACGCCTGGGCTGATTTGTCTAACTTTCTCGACAGTCTGCACAGCCAGCCAGAGGCAAAGGCAATACATACCCAGACAGATCAGTGACATCAGCCGCCTACTCATCGATTCTCACCTCTGTTCCTGCGGAAAGTGGTTTGCTGCTTGCACTGACAATCTGTTCCTGCCCGCTCAAAGCGCCCGAAATACGTACTACACCATCGCCACGTTCTTCTACGGTAACCCCCAGCCGGACCAGCACGCTTTGGACGCCCAGCACGGTATTTTTAGTTTCCACCAGGTACACAAAATTCCCGGCGTTATCGCTGTTGACTGCGGTGGCTGGCAGGCAAAGCCCTGTCGTTCCGCCCATAGTCGTAACGGTTATATCCGCTGCCCCCGTTTTCCACTGTGTACCAGACACTGTGAATTGGGCGAGATCATCATTGACTTGTTCCAATGTGGCTGTTCCGGTATTTTGTTCCTGCATCACCGAAATCGTACCGCCCGCCTTCAACAGGTTTGCTTGTTCCGCTGTCAAGGAGGCAGTGACCGCATATTCTTGTTCGTTTGCTGCCAGCAGTCCCGCTACTGCTGGCGTATCTGCTCCGACTGTAAGTGCCATCTCGGTTACAATGCCATCTGATAGGGCCAAAAAAGCTCCGCCTGCTGCTTGCAGGGCTTCGAGAGATTTCAAGGTTTGATCTTCCTGCCGAATCTGGGCTAGCAAAACCTGAGCGCCCGCCTGATCAGTTTGGTTTGACTTAGCCAGTTCTTCCGTTTCCTTTGCGTAATTGTGCTGGGCGCTATTACGCGAATCCTCTGCGTTTTGCGCGGCGGACAGCGCCGCCTCCGTTGCATTGTCCGCGGCCTCTTGTGCTGCTTCCAAATCCGCCTGTGCCTGCTGCACAGCCGCCTGCGCGGTCGCGTATTCCGCTTCCCAGTCCGCGTAATCCTGTTCCGTCTGTGCTTGTTCCGGCGTTGCCATCTTCCAAAAGCCGTCCTCGTAAGGGCGTTGCGGTTTCCGGCCTTCTACCTCTGCCAAAACCTGGTGGGCAGCATCCAGCACATTCTGTGCCTGCGAAACATCCGCCTCGCCTTCCGCTGCTGCCTGTTGATAGTCTGCATACGCTCGATCCAGCTGTTGCTGCGCCTGCTGCCAGGCAAACGGATCGGCCGCCTGCCCTGCCAGAAGCTGGTTGGCCTGTACTTGATGCTGCTGCATGGACGCCTGTACCTGTTCGATTTCCGCGCGCACATCGTCCAAAGACAAGAGTGCCAGCGTTTGCCCTTCTGTCACCTGATCGCCCGGTTGGACGAAAATCCGTTCGACCAAAAGACCTTCCGGGATGGTCAGCGGAGTTCCAATTCCGGGGGATATTTGACCGGAAACCGTAAAGCTCTGCGTAACTACACCCTGGTACGGGGCGGTCACCGAGACGACTGGAAGCGTGGTGGCCGCAGTTCCGTGCACCAACAAAGTCAACAAAAGCATGAGCGCAAGAAAGCGCAGCATGGCAACACCGGTATGCCACTGGTTGGGTTTGGCAGCGGCAGTAGCGTGCAACCGCTGTCTGAGTTTATGTATCACGTCCAAAGAGTTCATCCTTTCACAGCCCCTTTTGTCAAGCCTGCTTCCAGGTATGTTTGCCCGAAGCGGAAGGCCAGAATCGAAGGGAGCAACATCCACAGACTGGCAGCCATCGCAAGCCCCAGTTGTTTTGTATCCAGATTGGCCGGGTCGGTAAAGAAGAGAGACAGTGGCCAATATTGTGGAGATTCCAAAAAAGTCATCGGTTGTTCTATGGCGTTCCAGGCATCCAAAAATCCCAGCGTCAGGGCGGATATAAGACCGGGAATCCCCAATGGAATCCCGATGCGCCAAAAACGCTGCCATTGATTTGCACCATCGATCGAAGCGGACTCCAAGACTTCTCTCGGAACCGTGTCAAAGCCGCGCTCCATGATAAATACCGGAAATGTAGAAAAGATGCCCGGTAAAATGATGGCCCACGGCGTGTCCAGCAGGCCAAATTGGCGCAATACCAGATAGCTGGGCACCATGGTTACCTGGAAGGGCAATAGCATCAGAACGATGTAAAGCCCCCGAACCATACTGCGCCCGCGAAAGCGAAGCCGGCTGATTGCCCAAGCGGCAGGCGCGCCCACCAGCAGGTTCCCGGCCACCTGGGCTACAGACTGGCCGATGCTGTTCCAGAACATGACAAAAAACTGCGGCGTATCCAACAGCAGGGTCAGCAACGGTTCGAGCGTCGGCCAGTCTGGCAACAGGTGCCAGACGGTATATCCGGTGCCCAGCCCTAGGGCCGGGCCAATTGTCAAGCGCAATTCTTCCTGGGACATCAGCGCGCCCATAAAGAGAAACCAGAGTGGCCACCATACCAGCAGCGCCGCCGGTATCAGCCAGAGCCATTGCCAGCGGTGCAGTTTGTGAACCCTACTCATCTTTCGCACAGTGGTCCCACCATTTCAATAATCCCAAAATCACGACCAGCAACACCAGCGCAACCAACACGGCGGCAGCAGCAAGGCGCGGCAGGTCCAGACTTAAAAACCAGTTGTTGAACAAATGCTGCAACAGATAGATGCTCTGCTGCGGATAGCGTCCTGCCACCAGGTAGGCCTCGCGGAAAACCTTGAAGGCATTCAGCAGGCTCAAAATCAAGGTCAGGGCGAAAGTTGGCTGGAGCTCAGGCCAGGTGATATGCCAGAACTGCTGCCATGTCCCTGCACCATCGACGCGGGCTGCTTCATACTGATCGACCGGAATCGCTTCTAGCCCGGCCGTCCAAAGAATGCTTGTATACCCGCAATTTTTCCACAGATAGGTGCCGGTCAAAACCCAGAACGCTGTACCTGTCCCCATAAAATCTATAGGCTGCACCCCCAGGCAGGTCAACCAACCGTTGCACAACCCCTGCCGGGCAAACAAGGTTTGCCACAACAGCACAATGCTGGCCACAGGAATCGCAATAGGCAGCAAAAAGGTGGTTTTGAAGATGCGGGCAGCCCGTGTTTGCCGCAGCGGACGGCTGTGGAGTACGAGCGCCAGTACCAGGCTGCCTGAAAGAAGAATCGGCAGGCAAATCCCCAAAAAGCGCGCCGTATTGTGTACGGCCAATTGGAAGGCACCGTTCTGTATGACAGAGCGGTAATTGCTCAAGCCGACCCAGGCAGTTCCCATCGTGTCAAACAGACTGCGCCGTACAGTCTCAGCAAAGGGCAGCAAAACAAACAGAACAACGCCAGTCAAGCTGGGCAGCAGGAACAACCAGGCCGCACGAGTTTCCCGTTGGGTGGCCGTACAGCAGTTGCGGCCCCGGTTACTGTTGCTCTGCATAGTACAAGTCCGTTCGCTGCAGGATGTTGGCCACCGTCGTTTCCAAGTCCTGCGCGCCCGTATACAGTTGAGCCGCGTTCTCATAGACAAGTTCCCTCAAACTCAAATCCGTGTTCGACGGTGTGGTCAGTTGGGCCATCACGGCATCCAGATTCAATTCAGACGGCGTAGGGTTACCGTCGGTACCATCATAACGCTGGCTGACTTTGGCAAGTTGGACGCCTTGACGCACAAAGTAACCATTGAAACTGCCTCGGCCAGCCAGGTCTTCCGTTTCGCAATCCAACATGGTTCCAACAAACGCCACGCCGGCGTCTACCTGGTCAGATGTATTCAATACGCCCATTGTCATCACCGGTGTAAACACATCACCTGGCAAGGGGCGAATCAGAGCCGGGACGCTCCCGGTTTCGCTGACCATGTAGATATAGGTCAGCAGATAGTCGCTGGGGTTGCCTGCCGCGCAGTCAGCCGGATCCTGCGCCCGGCCATACCAGTTCATACTGACAGGAATATCCACAGCCAGGTGCTGGCCGTCATCCCCGCTGGCGGTATCCTCCCCGTCCCCAAAAAGCGGATCATATTCCGCGCTGATCTGCTGCGCATCAACAACCGCTTTGGTGACAGACAAAAACTCTCGCAGAGCATCCTCGTTCACACCTTCGCCTTCGACAGCAAAGATCGACGCGCTGGCCGCCGGGTATAACTCGCTGAACAGGTTGTAGTACCCATCATAATGAAAGTTTGATTTGACACACAGGAGATCCTGCAAATCGGTCAAATTTTGGGCCTCAGACAACCGTGCTTTGTTTTCCTCAGACTGGCAATAAACCAGGCTGGGGCGGAACAGCAGCGGCAGCGCCCAACAGCCGGATTCATCGGCATAGCAATGTACAATGTTTTCGTAGCAGTTGCTGGTATCGATATTGCTTAAATCTGCGAGGATTCCCTGACGAATGTAAGATTCTACGGGCAGACCGTCCAGCACAAGTACATCCGGTCCCTCACCGGCAAAGATCTCTACGTTGAGGGTGCGGATCACATCGTCCACTGTCATCCCATTGTCCAGACTGTCTTGACCATATTCCACAGTGACCGTCTGTTCCGGGTGTTCAGATGCGTATGTATTGACGGTCTCACGTAGCAAAAGGCTATCCTCCATGGCCCAAACCACCAGTTCGCCGCCGGACGCGGCGGCCGCCTGGGTATCATACCGGTACCGGTATATTTGTGCCTGACCGCCGGCATTTACGCCACTGACCCAGTAATTTCCCTGTCCGTCCAACACGATCTGCTGTACGATGAAGGAACTGCTGGCAAGCGCAAAACTGCGGTTATCGGCCAGATTTTGCTGTAAAGTACCACCCAGGGCAATTTGATGGATACCGTTGCTGTCTGCCCAAATCAGGCAGTTTTGTTGGATCGCGGCAGCGCTGGCCCGCGCCAAAGGCTCTGCCAACGGCAAGCTGTATTGTTGCAATACTCTGCCATTCGTGGCATCGAGCACAGACAAGCTGGTGCTTCCGGCCGCAAACGTATAGATGGAACCCTCTGCATAAAAGGCCGGGCTGCCATAGAAACCGGGCGTCACGGTCGTAGCCTGCCGGGTGGCAGGATCGACCAGCACAAAGACGGTGGTTTCCCCGACTTGAGCGGTCAAAAATATCTTTCCGTCTGCTGCAAGTCGCAGGCCGATTGGCAGCGCTTCCTCTTGCGACAAAGCCTCGACCGGAATGGTTTGCATGGCGGTAGGGTCCGTACCGCTCTGCAGGGTGTAGGCACCGCTATCATCGCGGCAAACGGTCCAAAGCGTGCCGTCTGCCGCGACGGTCAAAGCTCCGTTCGCCACGGCCGGCTGGCTGGATTCGACAGCTGTTTCCCAAACATCATCGGTCCAGCGCAAAAGTTGTATGCCGCCGCTCTGGCTCAGCCCCACCACTTCTACAGCACCATCCGCGGAGAGACGCAAATCCGTGAAATACGCATAGGTCTGCGGCATCAGTTCCGTCATGTCGTCCTGCACATACGTCCCCGCCTCACTGGTTTGCGAAATCTGTGTTGTCGATGACGCGCTGTCCTGCGGAGCAGAAGAAGCGCTGATGGTTGCCGATTCCGAAAACATGGCTGCCGAAGATGCATGGCAGCCGGAAAACCCAGCGAGCGTGACGAACCCTGCCAGCAGAGAGGCCAACGCCTTGGCGCGCATTGTTTTCATGGTTGTTGACTTCCTTCCTGAATTGTTCTAAACTGATTGTAGCAAACACACTCTAAATTTATCCTGAATTTTTGACAAGGAATCTGGGAGGCGGGCATGAAAATTTTGCTTGTGGAAGATAACGTTTCCCTGTGCCGAAATATTGCTTCCGTTTTACAAAACGAGGGGTACACGGTCGTAACTTGCAGCAATGGAAACGTGGCAGAGTTTCAAATGCTCAACAACAGTAGCGACCTGATCCTGCTCGACAGAATGCTGCCCGGAAAAGATGGCATCACACTGACACGGGAAGCTCGCGCGGCTGGTATCACAGTGCCGATTCTTCTGTTGACGGCGCTGGATACCCTGGGCGATAAAGTCACCGGTCTTGATGCGGGGGCAGATGATTATATCGTCAAGCCCTTTGCCATGGAGGAACTGCTGGCCCGGCTGCGTATCTGGTCGCGCCGCACGGTATCCCTTGAGGATCCCGGAGAGCTGTGTTTTGGTGACTTGAGCTACCGCCCCAGCGTGCGGCAGCTCAGCGGCCCCGCCGGGAAGGAAGTCCTGCCCAAACGGCTGGCCCAATTGATAGAACTACTGCTGCGAAATGCAGAAGTGCCCATTACTCGCAACGTAATCTTCAACCGCATCTGGGGACCGGACGCGGAAGTGACCGATGCTGTCATCGACACCTATATCCATCTGACACGGCAGCGGCTCGCGCACCTGCAATCCGCCGTAAAAATACAAAACAGCCGGGGCACCGGCTACCAACTGTCCTATGAAAGAGAGCTATAAATCCACCACACGGGGAGCCATCTATAAGAAATCACGATACCGAATCACTGCGTTCTGTGCGCTGGTTACCGGACTGGTTCTGCTGATTGCTTTCGCCGTTGCCTGGCAGGCCGCCCGTCGTCAGATGAGCAATGCAGACGAGTCTCTATTTCTCTCCCAATGTCAGACTGTAACCGCCTATGTCTCCTCGCCCTATGGTGTGGATACCCAAACTGTGTTGCAGTTTGCCGGGCAGAATCAATTGGCCGTGGCGGTTGTGGACGGCGGCACGTTGCTGACCTTCGTCCCTGACTTGAAAAAAGAAACGTTGACACAACTACTGGCATCTGTGCAGGCATCTGCAATTGGGCGAGGCTTATACTCTTCCGCAGCGCAAAGTGGGAATTTCATGGTACAGTCCGCAGGGCAAAATTGGCGGTGCTTCCTGCAAGGGCAGGCGATGTCCACTACTCAGTGGCGCAATATACTGGTTATGCAACCTGTGACAGTCCATTCGGCCGAAGTATTGCGCTTACTGGCCGTGTATGCGGCCGCTTTTATGTTGGGGTGGGCCGCGCTTATCCTGATGTCTGCCATCTTGGCCCGTTTCGCTGTACGCCCGATTGAACAGGCGCAAACGGAGCAGATCCGCTTTCTGGCGTCTGCCAGCCATGAATTGAAAACGCCGTTGGCTGTGATTTCCACGTCGGCTGATCTTCTGAAACAGAAAAGCCAAGATTTGGCGGAGCCATGTCATTTGATTCAGCAACAGACCCGCCAAATGGGACGTCTGATCGACGATATGCTAGTTTTGACAAACAGCAACACCGGGCATTGGACACTGCAGCTTCGACCTGTTTTGCCGGAGGAAGCCGCCATGACCGCCTACGAAACCTTTCAGCCGGTTCTGGCCCGCGCGGAACAAATGCTTGCGCTGGAGATGCCGGACGCACCATTGCCGATGGTTTTGGCCGATGAGCAACGGCTACAGCAAATTTTGGCCATCTTGCTGGACAATGCGCACACCTACGCCTCTCCTGGTAGCGCTGTTGCGCTGCGGGTAGACTTCCAACATAACCAGGTTCGGTTTTGGGTAATCGACCACGGCCCCGGCATACCGGACAATGCCAAACAGGCGGTGTTTACCTATTTCTACCGGCAAACTTCTGAAAATGAATGCGCGGCAACTGTCGAAAACAGCGCCCATCATTATGGATTGGGGCTGACGGTGGCCACGGAATTGGCCAACCTGCAGCACGGTTCTTTGACCGTACAGGATACGCCAGGTGGCGGCGCTTCCTTTTGCTTGGTATTGCCGGCAAAACAACATACATAATGACAGAAGGCAGGCAATCCAATGCCCGCCTTCTGTCTGTTACGGAGCGTCAACCGTCGGTCGCGCGGCTGATTGCAGTGGCCACGTTCGCGTTCATGTTGGCAGAATTACCATCCGCACAACTTGCGCCACAGTCGCCCCAACATATAGCCAACTGTCGGAACCGTTCGAATGATCTTCTCAAGATGAAGCTTTCTTCGCAACGAACAGATGAGGATATCTACCGTTCGCGTACGAATCACATCACAGAAAAACATAGCGTTCGGTATCCGATGATGCAATCACTTGATTTTTATTAGCAGACGAGCAGGGAATTCGGAAACGCAGAGTGAAAAAACATCTTCCGTAAGCATCTTCTCGACTTTTCTTACTCTTTTTTGGACAGCACCAGTGCTCGGCGTAAAAAAGAAATGAAGGGTTTTGTTGGCTCCGGGCTTCAGCTTAAGGCTGCCGACATCTGCAAGTTCGGGATATACCAGAGCTTGAATTGTGCTGTTATAGAAAAGCGTCAGGGATTTGTCTACCAAAAGATATCGTCCAAAGAAAATATACCCAGTCGTATTATCTGTGTTAGAAATATTGAGTTCTATGTCATATACATAATTAGATTCCACGTTCCCATATTCATCCAGTCTGGAATATTCATGATAATCCAAGTTGTACTGTTCAAACAACTGCTGATAAGTCAGCAATTTTGCATCATTGACTTGCACACTATAACCGTCAGGGTTCTCATCCTGAGAAATAAAATAGTTGTTGCCAACTGGAACAAAATCACCCGCCTGATAAATTTTGTCAGGGATTTGATACGGAAGATGATTGGTATGGTAAAAAGCCGCCATCCAGGAGGCCAAACCGACGAGACACGCAAGAATTGACAACACAGCGATGGTGCTTTTCCGTTTTAAGCGAATCTTTTTTCCCATAGCAAAGTACCTCTTTACAGTGACAGTGTGCCAGCCCGCATCGTATAGATTTTGCTGCAGCAATGGTGCAAAAAGTTCATGTCGTGACTTGCCATGACAATAGTCGCGCCACGCGAAGTTTCATCTTGAATCACATTTTCCAGCATGGTAATGCCGCTCTCATCAAGAGCATTGGTTGGCTCATCTAAAAGAATAATATCGGGTTGTTCGAAAACAGCCGCTGCGATGCCAAGCCGCTGCTTCATCCCAAGTGAATATTTTTTATATTTTGTGTCATGGAGGCCAACACGCTGCAATACGCTTTCGATTTGAGCAGTGGGCATCATTTGATGAAGAGACGAGAGCATCTGTAAGTTTTCAGCGCCCGTGTATTGTGGTAAAAACGTAGGATTTTCAATGAGAAAGCCGATGCTGGGAGGAAACTCCAAGTCGGAACCTAACATTTTGCCGTCAATTAGGACATGGCCCTTTGTAGGATATATGAGACCGGAAATTAGCCGCAGCAGCATTGTTTTACCGGAGCCGTTAACCCCCTGCAAACCGATCATTTCTCCCGGTTTAACCGTTAATTGAATCTGATCAAGTACAACGCTGTTCCCTATAGTTTTAGATGCACCGTCAATTTCGATTCTTGGCAATAAATCCATAAGGTACGACCCCCTCAGTAAAGATCAAAGTTTCGGAAGCGATGTCGCCCAATGAACATACAAAGGAGGGACAAAGCAAGCGCGTATACGATTCCGGAGGGAAAGGAAAACCCATCCACCAGTATTTCATTGCTGCGAATGCAGAATGCATAGTTGAGGATCAATACAGGGACGCAAAAGTATGCCGATGCCAACATAAGAATTGCTGATATCAAAAAACAGATAATGGGGCGAAACCAAAGCGTTAGCAGCATTTGCAATATGCCGAAAGAAGATGCGATCAATGGAGGCATGAGCAGGAGTACATGGCATACATTCCACTGGTCTGGCGGTACGGTTTCCCTTAACAAAAAAATATCGCTCATATAAGGGGAAACAGAAAGGGTAAATTGACCGCCGTACAGCAGGCAGTTGATGAGGAGGAGGATCCAGCACAGGAAAAAGTAAAGGAAGGTTGCAACGATAATCCAGGCACATTTGGCCGTCCACCACTTTGTGCGGCTGCCGGAATATACGATGACCATTTTCCCAAATGTATCTCTATCATACACAGGATAATAAAGCGTAAGAAACAGGCAAATTCCAAAGACCAGAAACCAAGAAACAGGAAACAGGAATGGTTCGTCTGGATTCGGAAAATAGGGTTTCATGCCGCCAAAAAGATACATGGCAAAATCCCCCAGTGTTGGCTGTGCGCCTGCGTACTGATGATTGAGGGAAGCTGTTTCTCTCAGGCGAAGCATGAATTCAAAACAGACAAGCGACACAAGAAGCGGCAAAACCAGAAATTTCTTTGCGATAAAACGGATGCCGTTTCTTAAATCGAAACGGAAGGGATTGCTTCTATTCATGCCATACTCCCCTTTTGAAAATGATTGCGATTGCTGAACAAAACAGCATGACAGCTTCTATAAGAATTATAGCTGCGTTTGGATCATAGCGGAGAGTTGCCGGATGAAGATATGCGATTGGCGAAATTTCGTATGACCATTTCGCCCCTGGAATTGCACGGGCTAATAGGCTGGAAAGATAGTCGATTCCCCAAAAAAGCAGTAACGGGAAAGCGGCTGCGGCAAATTGATTTGTGATATAGAAAGAAAACGCATAGCCGATCAAAGCAATCAACCCGGCAAACAAACCATCCAGCAGAATGTACAGGGCAACATAAAGCGCCGGATGGGTATAGAACAGATCCGCCCACATAGCGCCAAAATATACATGGTTATAGATTTCGTAGTTGATTTGAGGGACCGTGCTTGGAATAAAAGCAGCCGTGACAGCAAAATTTAAGATGAGTGGAATAACAATCGTGATAAACGCTGCGGAAAAACATACGATCCCTTTGAAAAGATAGTAAGGCTGACGGCCGACACGCACAATCATCTGGTTGGCATAGGATGATTTTTTCTCCTGGAGACAAGATAACGAGTGGGGAAGAATTGCAAATAGCGGAAGCAGCGTGTAGAAGGCAGAGTAAGCAAGCGTTTCCGACTCACCGCCAATCCAATAATTATAGGAAGTCCAGACAGGGAACAACTCGTTAGAGACCATATGTCCGTTTTCAAAACAATATTGATCCAGAGCATCATGTATATTCAAATATCCCTGGCAGCAATAGGATGCGCTGCTCAATGCGAGAAGAACGCAGGTTGCCATTGAAATGATAAAGTTATGAGAGTGAAAGCATTTGCGGAACTCCATGCGGATACAGTTATACATCTGCGCCACCACCATTTTCATGAGAAATAAGAAAAGCCAACACCGGACGCATTGTCATAACCGACTTGGAGGTATACAGACTGCTCCTCCCACGCGGATGGCTCAATAAAAATTCCAATCTGAAAATTTAACGTATCACCAGGGGCCAAATTGAACTTGTTGTAGTCGGAAGCGCTATTTGTGCTGTCAGGGTGTGCACTGAAATAGAGCATTTGTGAATCACCCTCATTTCGCGGAATGAGGTCAAGCATAAATTGGTATTCTTCACCCGCACGGGGTTCCATTTCAGATTCTGAAGTGTTTGTCACGTTCATATCGAGCAGAATAAACTTCCATGTCTGATAGGTGTCATAGGAAGTGTTTGGTACACACTCGGACAAAGAAATGGGAGAGTCCTCTATCGTGTCGTATACATCCACCCGGTTCAGCGTATAGTCACGGGAACCTTCCCCCATCGTTTCTGTGTCATGAATGGTTTCCCCAACACCGCGCAGGCCGACGGCCAAGGCTTCCGGTGCGGCCGTCGGGACACCACCATTGTCGGCTTCCGTATGGCCGTCAACGGTTGGCGATTCCGTTTGTGTATCATCTGCGAGCGCACCTGTCTGAATATCTCGGATCGTTTGCTGTGCGCTTCGATCCAGCTGAGGGTAAACCCAAACAAAAAGTATCGCTGCTGCGATTATGAGGATGGCGATACCATAGACAAACCACTTTGTACTTTTTCTCATGCTGCAATTCCTCCAACTTATGAAGTCGGCAGGAATTTGCATATGCAGCAAATCCCTGCCGACCCACCTGATGGTTTTGTCGAAGAGTAACTAGCAAACGCAGGAACCGCCATGCAGACGGCCAACGCAAGCGCCAGCATCAGGGTGAAAAAACGCTTTTTGGTTTTCATGGAAATCCTCCTTAACTGTAGTGGTTTGTGGTATCCGAGTTGTATTGGGTTGGCTGCGGGGCGGATATGTTCAGCATCTGCGCGCCGATGCTGGGAACCTTTGCTGTGCCC
>OGWQ01000621.1_pt1 | contig 25738 bp, 20 predicted proteins | sample 1576091 | NCBI WGS metagenome assembly OGWQ01 (sample SAMEA3541584, study PRJEB24748) | human gut metagenome | biome: human gut; feature: human-associated habitat; material: faeces | place: China | collected 2012
TGACGGGCAGTTTAGATTATTCTAAGATTGTATCGAATCACGTTAATATTATTATTTCATTCAATCACCTTGAACCTCATTTCTATCAATAACCACCGGTATTTTATAAGATTTACCTTGACGGACAATATCGTATACCAATGTGTCTTGTCGGCTTAGCTCCGCATCCTCTTCCATAGAGATCATTTTAATAGGAATTTCATTTATAGCAATGATTTCATCACCTTCTAACAAGCCAGATTCTTTAACATAATTACCCTTATAATCGGCTATTTTAGTAATAATAATTTTTCCATGGCTATTCATACGGGATGACATGTGGAATCGTTTCTTCCGAGGATTGACCACTCGTTCGTAGTTGTTTATTGGCTGCAAACCTAATCTTTGTGATTTCATATCAAAGAAAACATTAAATCTTTTAAGAAAAAGCATTAGTTTTTCAGTGGTTCTACCAAAGGCTATACTATAAATATTATTCCTTAAATTTAGCGATAAGCAACACCGGATTATCTTCGTCATTCAATTTTGAAGCAATCTCTTTCAACTCTCCTTTCAACTTTCCTTGCCCGTTAAGTTCGATGAGCTCCTCGGCCGGATAATATTGTATGGCATAGTTTTCAGGCACTACATGATAATTGGCGGACAATCGCATTTGGAATGCCGGAATATTGGTAGCGGACACTACATCCCTGTTTACCAGATCGACCCGGCAATATTCATTAGTGAACCTGTCATACAAATAAGATACCGGATCAGAAACACGGTTGTTCTTCACATCTATATCCTTTACTATCGTGTACCAAAGCAAATAACGGCCGGTCATCACATCAACCGTCGCTAAAATCGGAATATTGTTTTCGCTTGTATGGTTCCGGCGGACAGTCAATGGAATCAAATGGTCATCACGATATACATACGCCGTATCCAATGAATAATCGGCAATCAGAATATCCGAACCAAAACGGGCTACGGGAGACATTAATAAACTTACATAACCAAACGCACCGTCTCCTACTGTATAAGACAGTCCATCCCTTATTCTCTCCTTGACCGTGATGGGAATCGACGTTAATTTCCCGTCTTTCTTGGAAATCTTGTAATAAGGCGTTTTATTAACAGGATACTTCCCAATCTGAGAGTCGACAAGGCGATAATCTTCGCCAAACAGGAAATTTTCATCATACTCAAATATCGAAGAAGCAAACATGCGGTTTTGCGGCAGTTTAAGCGTGCGCCTGTATGCGCCGCCATAACCATACACCTGAATTCTGCTTTGTAACCCGTCATAGATGAATATCTCCCGGGCTTTTTCATCGATGCAATAACCGCTGACAATATCTCCATATTCTTCCCCGCTCATGCCTGTATGGTTAAAAGAATGAAGGTATTTTCCTGACTTGTCAAAGAAGATAACATCACTTTTCTTGTTTACGGTAACAAGAAAGCTGTCCGTCATAAGGATGGGACGGATACCGACCAATGAGCTGTCACCTGTTTCCAACACGACATATCTTACATCTGCGATATCCTGAAGAATGATTTCTTTCTCGGGGTATTGCTCCTGCAAATCAAAAACAGGCAATCCGGTGAACGGCTCGACAGGAGTATTTACACATGCCGGCTTCTCTTTTTGAGAACTACCGGTACAGGCCACCAACGCACTAAGCACTAAAATCAAATATAGGTTTTTCATTATAAATCTGTTTAAAAATGTATAAAATATTTCTCAGATAGAATCTGCATGAACAGCTTTTTCCTCCTTCTCCACCTTCACTCCGACCTGTTACAGATTTGTGCATAAAGCCCAAATATACCAACAAATAGATGACTTACTTTCATTTATATCAAATTATGATTGTATCAACACCATGAACCCATCCTCAAAAATACAATTATATTTTAAAAAATCAACAATAAGTCGAATAATTCCGGTTGGTGAAATTCAAAAAAGGTATCAAATTCTTTTATTCAAATTAACACTGTTAACAGTCATTCCAAAATATCTTTTTTGGAGGATGCAAAGAACAAGTCTTTTGCATTTAAAAGAGCTGTTCCTTATCACCAAAAGACTTGCTTTAACAGTGTGTTAAAACAAGTCTTTTACCGGTAAACAGCAAATTGATATAAGCATCTAATTTACAGAATAATAATCAAACAAATCAATTCATTTTCCAGAAGTTTCACTGATATATTATATAGGAAGATAATTACTATTTTGACAAGTAGAACACATAGTATCCCCAAATGTCATTTATTAACAAAGAAGAGCTAACTGCTTCCAGCGGTATATACTCTACATCAGCTACTTCACGTATTTCAATACATTTCACTGGATAATCACGGGCTTTATCAATGCCAATCACCGATAAAGAGAAATCTTTATTTCTCAAAAGCCTATTTTAGCCTTTCTTTATCATAACGGCCAAACCATATTCTCTAACTTTGCATTGATTCTACTTATTTATATTTACATATCATTAATATATCATTATCATCTATACTCAATCGGGATGCAATATCCTTCAGCTCCCCCTTCAACCCGCCTGCTTGATATTGTTCAATAAGCCTTTCCGCTGTAAACATGCTTATACCATAATTTTCTCTATCAGCAGACTGAAGTATCATAGTCGGCATTGGTCTTTCTATATCGGAGGAATAATTAGAATCATACATTTTCCATTCCGCAATCTTGCCTGTATGCCTGTTTAACACAAGCTCAGGAGCATCCGCCATAGGAGACATGGGAGCAGAAGGATTATAGTACATCGGAATTATTCTAAAATGCAAATATGAATCGGTGTATAATTCACAAGCGACAATGACCGGTGGATCTGATGCATATACCGAAGGAGTCTGCACGGCGATAGGAACCAGTTTGTGATGACAATAGCTGTAAATAGTATCCAAAGCATAGTCGGCAATCAAGAAAGCATCGCCATTTTTTATCAGCGCGGTTATGAGAAAGAGGACCTGATCTTTATAAGCCCCTCCGGGAAATTTGACGATCTCTGTATGCACTTTCTCACTGATAGGTTTATCCACAACAATCCCGATGGAAGACATCTCTCCGCTCTGTTTATCGATCAGATAGTAAGGATGCGTATCCACCTTTTTCTTTTTGCGAAAGTCATAAAACCGATTATAACCTATCAGATAATCCTTATCATAATTATACAGATCGATAAATGTACAATCCTTCATAGGCAAAGCATGGCTACGTTTATACCGTCCATCAAAAGAATAAATATATATCTTTTTCCGGAACGAATCATAGATGTATATTTCTTGCATGCCAAAATCGGCATCCCATGCGGTTATAGAACTGTACTCTTCAGCAGATCCTCCTCTCCGGTTAAAAGTCCACAAGTACCTCCCTTTTCTATTAAAGAAAAAGATATTGCCATTATCAACACCACTTGCGACAGTTATATAATCATCTGAAATCCGAAAAGCGGAACAATCCGACGCAAGTAGTGAATTACGTGTCGTTTCTAAAGGAACATACTCTACATCGGCAACATCATGTATATTCACTTTCTCAACAGGATATTCACAAGTAACATCTATGATACACAAAGAGGAATCCATGTCATTAGAAACCTTTTCTTTAGTATGAGAGCAACTACATGAAATGAGAAGCAGAAGCCATAAATAGATTTTATCCATAAACCTAAATTTTACAAGTATTATTATACTTACTGATTACATCCAAAGAATCTCAGGTTACATACCGTTATACCAGGTCTTTCGTCTAAAATATATTCCGTTTCAGTCTTTCAATTTATAGAAAGCAATAATCGGATTATCATCCTCGCCCATTTCATCAAGAAGCTTCAATAATTCGGCCTGCTTCTCAGGGAACTTGACCTTAGCTTCAGTAACATTGCGCCTTACCTGATCCAAATTGTCCGGAGTGATTTTAAAGTAAAAACTATTTTTACCTGCATACCTGATTCCATCGAACGATTGAGAACCGTCAATATCATTCGTTATACCCGGACTTTCGATCGCCATCCAACCGATACCTTTTAAAGGAGTCTGTTCCCAGGAATCTATCTTTTCTGTCTTTTTATCGTACCGGCTAAACCACATCTTTTTATTATAGGAAAATTTAAAAAGCAGACACTCTTTATTTTCACAAACACCCTGCATCATTATAAAATCTTTCAGACCAAGATCCTTAGCGTCATATCTTCCCAAAGGCAAACCATATTTACCAAGAGATAAACGATAACGAGGATAAATGGAGTCACAGGTAATGCCATAGATGGTATCGTTGATTTGAGAATAGACATTACTTCTCCCTTGATAGATCCACGAAGCATCAGAGGAAAGAGTCATCTCCGACTTATCAACTCCAGCAGGCAAGTAAGGTATTTGCTCCATCAATGTCTCCCCTTTTTCATTCACAACACAAGCACTTATAAAGACGCGTTCATTTCCATTAGAAACAGTGCCGGGATAATAAACCAAGCAATCCTCCATCACATCAATGGCCTCACTATAAAAATTCGGCCATTTTAAAGGAATCTCTTTAACAAAGATATTATCCCGCATATCATAGACTGTCAGACTGCCATTACGGCTGAACGGATAAATAAATACCAAACTGTCACTGACTGTGAAAAAGTTAATATTAGTTACCTCTCTGGGGCCCTGACCTACACGACCGATTTTACGGATAAACCTTCCCGAAGTATCAAACATCATGACATGGTTCTGATTTCTTGAATAAATAAAGACAAACTTCTCCGTCCGCTTTAGCTGCTTTATATCACCGACTAATATACTATCCTGCGTTTCCAGCTTCACATACTCCACACCTTTCACGATGTCACTCAGCAGTAAAGGCTTGCCGCAATCTTTCAGGTTGTTAGCAAGATCAATTTCTTTAAAGGTTTCCTCGGTCGGTAAAGCGTTATCATCCACCATATCCGGAGAAGAAGACTTGCTGCCACAAGCAGCAAGAAAAAACAATACCAAAAACAATGCGATATAATCTAACTTCATAGGACGATAATTTATAGGTTATTACTAATAGTTGGATTTAAGTTTCCCAATCATAAGAATGTCATTATCATTTTCGTGCAAACTATTTCTCAAACCAGTGGCTCGCTTACGTATTTCAGGCTTTAAATCAGTTTGGGCAAGAACTTTATCTAAAGCATCCATCAGTTCAAGAGGATCGTAAGAGATACAGACATAACCGTTGCGCATAGTCAAGAAAGGATAAGAAAGTCCCAAAAAGTCATTTGTAAAACGATCAATACGCTTCACACTACCATCTTTTTTAGAAACACGAACATTAAATACAGTCATACGAACGGGAGAACCATCTGATGGCATTTTAGCCGGTCCAATAGTTACTCTACTCCAATAATATTCCGGAGTCTCATACAATGACGTTACAATATATTTATCCTCCTGCATTACATTATCCAAAGTAAAACAAGGTTTCAATACATTATTAGCAATATCATAGTGATATAGAGTATCAGGGCGTGTACGCCCGACAACCTGACAAAGGGAAAAAGAATAGGCATCAACATTCCGGGGAGCCAATACTTCATTGCTATAATCCGGCAAAATTGCATAATTTACAGCAAATATTTTTTGCAAGATATTCCCCTTAAAATCTTGTACCCAACATAGATTCTTACTGATCGGTGCTTTTGGATTTCCTATATCAGTAAAGGGAAGAACGACCACTACAGCTTTTTCATTTTCCAAATCTATCCAAATGGAACTCTTCGTTATCGTTTCCGGCAATGAAATACTCTCTTTCGATAAAAATCGGCCTTTAAGATCAAAAAAATAACATTTTTTGATTCTCGGCAATAGCTACACGTCCCTGCTTTTCATCAAGAAATCTATTCACAGCATATTTATACTCTCCGGGGCCTTGACCAACTCCACCTATATCAGCCACATATCGTCCTTTACGAGTAAATAATTTCAAAGCAGAAACGCCATCCGGCTCTATTAAAATATAATTGCTTGAAACATCAATACCAGAAGGATAAGTGGCAACCAATGCCTCTTCTCTACCATCCAACTTAATAATTTCCAATGATTCTATCAAATCAGAAAACAACATTTCCTCACCCTTTAATTTCTCTATTTCCAGTAAATCGACAGCGTAAAAGGCGGAACCTTCTTTTATATCCCTCTCTTGGGGTATAAACAAAGAACATGAGGAAGCAGACATTGCAACCGATAAAAGAAAGAGAAGCGGATATAAAAAGTGTCTTGTCTTCATATAAAAATAGATTTTGGCTGAAAGTAAAAAACTACTTTTCATAAAGCATACCGCAAGATACGAATTATTCGTAGAATGTTATTCTTTTAGGGATATGTTAAAAAGCATCTCACTCAAAATTCTTCAGTCTTTCAATTTGTAAATGGCAATAATTGGATTATCATCCTCGTGGACATTTTGCACGATCTATCAATATCACATATACTTGAGAACCTTCAGTGATTCGCCTGATAGCATTTAGAGATACAACCGAAATTTATAGATTACTTATAGTTATTGTTTCAATTTCCCAATGATAAGAATGTCATTATCATTCTCGTGCAGACTATTTCGTAAATCGGTGGCCCGTTTACGTACGTCAGGCTCCAAATCTGTTTGGGTAAGAACTTTATCTAAAGCATCCATCAGTTCAAGAGGATCATAAGAGATACAGACATAACCATTCTTCATAGCTAAAAAAAGATAAGATAAACCTAAAAGAGGATCAGTAAAACGATCAATGCGCCGTACATTGCCATCCTTTTTCGAAACGCAAACATTAAAGGCTGGTAAACGAACAGAAGAAACACTTGAGGAAAGATCATTAGGATATAAAGTGACTTGCGCCCAATAACTCCTTGAAGTTTCATATAAAACAGTACAAGCACTTTGATTTTCAGAAGCAACATGATCTATTGTAAAGCGTGGAGTTATTATATTCTTTACTGCATCATAGTGATACAAAGTATCAGGGCGAGTACGCAACATGGGGTCTTCAAAAATAGAAAAAGAAATCGCATCCACATTCCGACATGCCACTAAGCCATTACTGTAATCTCCAATTAAACCGTAATGATTTGCAGAAATCCGATGCACGATATCACCCTCCCTATTTTGCACCCAGCACACATTGTTACTAATTTCAAAATTGGAGTTCTCATTCTCAGAAAATGGCAACCCCACTACAGTTACATGCTTTTTATCATGGTCCATCCAAATACAAGGCTTATGTACTATTTCCTTGAAATGAATAGCTTCATCTGACAGATAATTCCCCTTCAGGTCATAAGTAAGTATTTTATTTGCTCTTCCCGGACCTAAGTAAATACGTTTTTGTTTTTCAGCTATCATACAGAAATGTATCGTTTTGTACTCTCCAGGGCCCTGTCCTATACCACCAATATCCGCCACGTATTGACCTTTACGCGTAAACAACTTAATAGGAGATATAGCGTCTGGATTCAGCAAGATATAATTATCTGTCACAAAGATCCCAAATGGATAAGTTTTAACAAGAGCCTCATCCCTATTCTCTAATTTAATGACTTCATATGACTCCACTAAATCACCCAAAGACATCACTGTCCCTTCTGCTTTCTCTATTATACGCAAATCAACAGAACGAAAGGCGGAATCTTCTATTATATCCCCCTCTTTGGGTACATATGAAGAGCAGGAAGCAAACATTGCAACCGAAAAAAGAAAGAGAAGCGGGTAGAAAAAGTGTCTTGCCTTCATATGAAATAGATTTTAGTTTAAAACAAAAGCATACAGTCCTAAAAGCATGCCGAAGTATACGGATCATTTATAAAACATCATTCTTTTAGAAATATGTTTATTAAATTCATTTTTGTTTTAACCTACCAAAAAGAAGAACACTATTGCCATTTTCCGACAATCCATTATAAAGCTTTTCAACTTTACCCCTCATCGCAGTATCCATTTCGGAAAGTTTCAATATCTGCGATAGCTGCTCTTTCAATTCAATAGGCTCCATCCAGAGATAAAAGTATCCGAATCTAAACTGGGCATAATATAAATCTAATGGAAGCCCACCATAGCCTCTGGAAAAAAGTTTTATATAAGACGCTTCGTGGGTTTTCTTATCGACTTTGATTACTGTATAATCTAAGGTTGTAAAGGGTCCCCTATCATTTGTGTAGCCCGACGATAAGCCAACATAATAGTTCAACGGAGTGTTCAGATAACGATGTAGATGCCCTTCTTTACCAAAATCGGCATAAAAGACCGGTGTCAATACATCGGTTTCCGGATAATAATGATACAAGGTATCATTCATACCTTCCAACTGCTCAAATCCTGCAGAAACACTTGTATAAAAAGCTTCTGTATTAAACATGGTCTGAACATCATTCCCAAAATCGGGCTTTAGCGTGTATGGATAAGAATGTATTTTCCCCTTAATATTTCCCTCAAAATCCTGTTTCCAAACAAATGGGCTTTGTCCGGCAGGAACATCAAAGCAGTAAATCATCTTATGCTCACTATCTACTTTAAAACTGCCTTTATGCAAAATAGAAGCTAAAGGAATATCATGCAAATATTGCCCCTTAAAATCATAAACCATAATTTGGGAAGCTTCAAAAGTATTCAGATAAATGCGCTTTGCCTTTTCGTCAATTTGGTGATACAGCAAAGCAGTGTATTCGCCCGGCCCCTGTCCAAAGCCTCCTACATTACATAAAAAGCTCCCGTCTCGGGAAAACAGCTTATAGGTACCTCCTCTTTCAGAGGGGGTCAGGCCAATATGTTGTTCGGTTATATACACTGTTAATGGAGCACACAGTGCCTTTTTATCATTATCCAAGGGGAGAATAACCAAAGAGTCTACCAAATCTTCAATATACACCTTAATGGTATCTTTCACATCCGATACGGCAATAGAAAAGAAATCTTCATTATACTCCACTCGCTGTTCCGGAGACTTGGGTACAGATGAAGAGCAGGAAGCAAACATTGCAACCGAAAAAAGAAAGAGAAACGGGTAGAAAAAGTGTCTTGCCTTCATATGAAATAGGTTTTAGTTTAAAACAAAAGCATACAGTCCTAAAAACATGCCGAAATATACGAATAATTCGTAGAATATCATTTTTTAGGAATATGTTTATTAACACTATTAACAAAATTACCAAAAAGCAAATGGTTTTTCAGAAGTATTAACCTCCTACTTGATTGTTTTCTAAATAATAGAAGAATATTTTGTTTTTCGGAAAACAAATAATATCTTTGTGTCAAATTAATGTGTTATGAGAATAATATCATTTGCAGCCATAAGAAATTACGCCAAAAAGCACGCTGATGCTGATGTACCTTTGCGTGATTGGTATAAAAAAACAGAAAAGGCAGATTGGTCGTGTTTGGCTGATACAAAGCAAACATTCAATAGTGTTGACTATGTAGGTAATGATAGATTTGTCTTTAACATCAAAGGCAATGATTACAGGCTGGTTGCTATGATTTTGTTTGCTGCTAAAAAAGTATTTATCCGTTGGATAGGTACTCATAAAGAATATGATAACAAAGATTGTTCAAATGCTTAAATTTGTTTGGTATGGCAAAGATAAAAACAGAAAAACAGTACAAGGCAGCTTGTTCAAGAATTGAAGAACTGCTTAAGGTGGTTAGTAATGATACTCCAACCGATGATAAAAACTTCCTCGAATTGGACTTGATTTCCGATTTGGTCGCAGACTATGAAGAGGAGCATTTCCCTATAGAAGCTCCTTCTTTGGTGGATGTTATTAAGCTTCGTATGTATGAAATGGGACTTACCCAAACAAAACTGTCAGAATTGTTAAATGTAAGTCCTTCCCGGATTAGCGAATACCTTTCAGGAAAGTGTGAACCAACCTTGAAAGTTGCTCGTGAAATAAGCCGGAAGCTAAATATTGATGCTAATATAGTGTTGGGGGTATAAGTGTAAATTTTTGTCGTGATATATTTTAGGCGTGATTCCATTTTTAGGTTTCACGCCTTTTTTATGTCATTTTACGACAATCGCTTCATTGTCGTGTATCACCTATCTACCTGAGTTCGGGATAAGAAATTAGTGTATAAAATTGGTAATCATATGATTAATTTGTATTTTTATGGTGTTCTAAATCAACAAATTGGAACTGTTTTTCTAATTACTTATCCCGAACTCAGGTAATAATTCGTAGAATATCATTTTTTAGGAATATGTTTATTAACACTATTAACCATATTTTCAAGGGATAAACAAGGGATGAACAGGTTCTTAACTTCCCGGATGTACGAAGTTAAGATCCTCCCTGTACGAAGTTAACTTTAACATTGTATTAAAGTTAACTTCGTACAGAAAGGATATTAGCAACATATTCTGCTGGTTATTAACCTATTAGAAAGAAGATGCAATAAACAGATATAAATCTGTCGATCGTGTGAGACAGAATGGAACTGACGTAATACTTATTCTGATAAGTACAGAAGAATGATAATTACCGGAAAAGCTTATCGATCTCTTCTTCTTTTATGGTAGTCAGCACCACGCGTCCGTCCGGCGTATAGTTGGGTGAAGGACAGGCAAACAGATTATCGACCAAACTGACCATCTCTTCGTTGCTCAGCACCTGCCCATAGACAATGGCAGCCGCACGGGCAAGAGTCAATGCAAGGATATCCTGAATTTCTTCTTTGACATCATTGCCTTTCTCCATAGCGGTGTGCAGCATGCTACGTACCAAATCGACCGGATTCAGCCCGTCGATGCCTGAAGGTACTCCGTTAATGGCATAGCTGCCGCCACCAAGATCACTGAGATCAAAGCCCACTGCGGATAAATCGTCCATGATACTTTGCAACACAGCCGCCTCGGAAGCCGGAAGTTGCAGGATTTCCGGGAAAAGAACACCTTGTGAGAATCCCTGCTTCTGCTGAATCTGGGCACGATAACGGTCAAAGAGCACACGGATATGTGCGCGATGCTGATCGATCAACATCAATCCGGACTTCACGGACGTAAGGATGAAGCGCCCTTTGAACTGCAAATGCTGCGTACCTTTTTCAATCACGGCCGGTTCACCGGCATAAAAAGTTTCGGGAGCCGCTGTAGCAATGCTCTCTTCTTCGATCACCGCAAACTCTTCCGATTCAGGATCGGAGTCGGAGAAAGGCTGATTCATCTTACTGGCTTTCTCAAGACCGCCATACAAATCTTCCCAGTCCACTTTCGGACGGGAGTAGTTGCCTCCACCGGAAGAAGAGGAGGGCTTGAACGGGTTGAAATCGGAATTGAAATGTACCTTAGGCGGCGCAGGAGGCAGATTCTGTTCAAAAGCAGGAATATCGGGCATGTCCTCCGTGTCGAAATCGATAGAAGGTACAGCATTGAACTTGCCCAATGACTCCTTGATCGAAGCAGAAAGAATCTGCCAGATAGCCTGCTCGTTTTCAAATTTGATCTCTGTTTTGGTAGGATGGATATTCACATCGATGTTGGCAGGATCGACTTCAAAGTAAATGAAATAAGAAATCTGTTCGCCTGCGGGAATCAACTGTTCGTAAGCATCCATCACTGCCTTATGGAAATAAGGATGACGCATATAGCGCCCGTTCACAAAGAAATACTGATGGGCGCCTTTCTTACGGGCTGTTTCGGGTTTGGCTACATAACCCGAAACTTTCACCATTGTAGTGTTGACTTCTACACTGAGCAGTTGTTGGTTAAGTTTCTTGCCAAAAACAGAAAGAATGCGTTGCCGCAAATGGCAAGCGGGAAGATTGAACAGTTCGGAGTCATTGCTATACAGTGAAAAAGCAACCTCAGGATGTACCAGGGCAATACGTTCAAATTCGGCCAGAATATTACTGAGCTCGGTGGAGTTAGCCTTCAGAAACTTACGCCGGGCAGGAATATTGAAAAAGAGATTCTTAATAGAAAAATTGCTTCCTTTGGGACAAGACACCGCTTCCTGACTCTCCACTTTGGAACCCGCAATGATAATCTTGGTTCCCAGCTCTTCGGATTCGGGACGTGTTTTCAGCTCGACCTGAGCAACGGCGGCAATGGAAGCCAATGCTTCACCGCGAAACCCCATCGTGCGAAGGGCAAACAGATCGGATGCTTCACGGATCTTTGAAGTGGCATGCCGCTCGAAAGAGAGGCGTGCATCGGTTTCGGACATTCCCTTACCGTCATCAATCACCTGTATACAGGTTTTACCTGCATCGGTGACCAACACATGAATATTCTGCGCCTCAGCATCAATGGCATTTTCGACTAACTCTTTGATGACAGATGCCGGACGTTGTATCACCTCTCCGGCAGCTATCTGGTTGGCAACCGAATCGGGTAATAAATGAATGATATCGCTCATAATAGATTTAGCTTTGACTGTTTTAGTTTATAGGACTTAGAAAGACCAACTGCCGGTCTGCAAATAATGCCACAGAAAAATAAGCAGGGCAATGATAGCCAGAATTACTCCCAAATGGGCGGGTTTACGTCCGCTCTCTTTACGACGCTTCAGGTGTGTGGTACCTTCGATAAACTTCCCGCGAATATCTTCGGGAGAAAATTCTTTCTCGGGCAATATTCCCAGATCACGCTTGGCATCTTCTTCCATTTTTGCCAGTTTTTCTTTCCTCTCGTCCACATAGATATATTGATGATTAAATCCACGCGGCTTTCGTACATTGAACATTCCCATAGCTATTTCATATTAATTATTTCACGTTTCGGACCACTAATAGCTTTACGTTCGGTTTTACGCAAAGCCTCACCGGCCTTTTTCCCTCTCCAGTTGAAAATGTCTTCTTTACTTAAAGGACGGACATAATCAAACCAACTAAAGGTGGGCAGTTTCATTTTGTCGGGCGGAATCTGATTCATCGGATAAAGTGTACCATTCGACTTTGGACTCATTACCATTCTCTCCATTTTCCGATCCTTAAGATACATATTTAGCAAACTGGTTTCGGATGTGTTCATGCCAATCATCGTACTATCTTGCTCCTGAGGATAATAAACTACCAGGACATTTCCTATCACATCTACCTTGCGAGCTTCACCTTCGGCAAAGTAAGCCTTGATCTCTTTTCCCGAAATCTGATTAAAATGAATGGAGTCTTTCTGTTCTACCGTAAGTGCCTGATTGATGATATGGGCCCAATCAATCGTACTGTCATTCATATAGACCTTAATCTCTTCACCCAACAGTTGTTGCCCTTCGTTCCAAAGAATAGGATCGCGATACATAGTAAGGCAGGAATCTTTCGTATTGAAAACCAAAGAGTCGCAAACACCCTGCAAATCGATGCTGTACATACGCACTTTGTGGAAAGCACGCATCTCACGGAAAAGGGAGTCTGTGTCAAGATTATAACTATTCATCAGTAATGTATCGGCATGCATGAAAAGACTGTCGCCACGCGAATAATCCACAGCCACGGCACGCTTGGTGGCGAGGGCATTCTGCTTTAGCTCGTCATAATAACAATAATCGCCGGTAAGCATGTTCTTATTCACCGTATCATTCATCTGCACATTATCGAACGCTTCGCCATAGCCGGCTTTACGGTCATAGAAAAGGCTGTCTCCGGTCAATCGCTTGCCATCATTGGTCAGTACTGAGCGATCCAGCAGCTCGGCTTGTCCGGAAACCGTATTGTAAATGCCACGTTCGGAGTAGATGTGATTTTGTTCACTGACAATATCAGAGGGGCCCAGGATGGTGGCAATCTTCGTATCCGTGCTATACTTCAGGGTATCGGAAGTCAGTACAAAACGGGGATTAACAAGCTTGACGTCGTGATTGAAAACGGATAGTTTGGTGGCGGGACTGTATTCGCCCCAATCAGAAGTCAGCACGTTTTCTTCATCCATCAAGGTGCCTCCATCAAAATAATAGCCCAAATTGTACAAACGGTCATAATTCAGACTATCTGTCAACAGGGTAGTATTCCGGTTGATCATTTTTACATTCTCACGAAGCTGCGCTATCTGGGTCATGCCGTCATAGAACAGATAATCACCATAGATGAAAAGGGTGTCCCCCTGCTCCATACGTACATTACTGAATGCTTCGAAAGAATTGGTTTTCTCGTAAATCAAGGCACTGTCACAATACATGTACATGCTGTCATGACGCAACTTGACCGAACCGATCAGCACCTGAACATCGGGCCGGGCCAACTTATCGGCCTGTCCCTGATCGGCATGAAGCAAGTCGACACGTGTTTTCTTTTTACCCTGCGCCTTTTCCGGTTCAACTTTCTGCTCCGGCTGCGCTTTCTTGTCATGCTGAGGTTTCTTGTCCTGAGCCATCAGAAAACATACAGCAAGCAGGCATAGAGTACCCGCTAAGAGAAATCTATGCCTGCCTTGGAATTTATTTTCTTTATTGAATCTAAACATATCAAAATAGGATCAGTCTTTTTTAATCCACCCCGGATATTTAAAATCGCAACGCTGCCATGCCGGATTAATACGTACGTATGTATGCTTCTGTTTTTCAACGATCCATTTCTGCAACGCTTCTTCGCGACGCTTGTCGAGCACGATTTCTTTCAGGTTCTGGTAGTCATCGGTGATCGTGGCTTTATGCCCGTTGATACGTGACTTCAGTTTAACAATGGCACAAACTTCCTTACCATCTTTAGGATTGACCATCGTAAAAGCTTTGGAAATCTCACCGATATTCATTTTATCCACCACTTTAGCAATCTCCTGCGGCAAATCCTGCATTTCGAATTTAGCGGTCTGGTTCTGCGGGTTCTGCATCAGACCGTGGTTATTGCGCGTATCTTTGTCCTGAGACAAAGCAGAAGCAGCCTGATCAAACGTAAACTTATCGCTACGGATATCGTTGGCAATAGAGTCGAGACGCGCATTGGCTTCATCCAACTCCTTATCCGACACTTTGGGCTTCAACAGGATATGACGGGTGTTGATACGGTCGCCACGTTTTTCGATCAACTGGATGATATGGAAACCATACTCAGACTCTACGATTTTAGAGATCTTCTTGGTATCCTGCAAGTTGAAAGCGACATTGGCGTATTCGGGAACCATCTGCCCTTTACCCATAAAACCGGTTTCACCACCTTTGATAGCAGAGCCGCGATCTTCGGAATACAGCAGGGCAAGCGTAGAGAAATCACTTTCACCCTTATTGATACGGTCGGTGTATTCACGCAAGCGTCTTTTTACATCTTCAATTTCGGCAACAGGTATTTTAGGCTGCTGCGTAATAATCTGTACTTCTACCTGGGTGGGAACGTAAGGAATACTGTCCTGGGGAAGCTCCTTAAAGTAACGGCGTACTTCCGCCGGAGTCACTTTGATATCACCTACCAGTTTCTGCTGCATCCTTTGTACAATCAATCCGTCACGGGCATTCTCGCGCATGGCTTCACGAATCTGTGTAGAGGTCTTATTAAAATACTCCTCCAGTTTTTCGCGGGTACCCATCGCCTGAATATAGTTATTAATCTGATAGTCGACACGCTGTATGACTTCTGCCTCGGGCACTTCGATACTGTCGAGCACAGCCTGGTGCATATAAAGTTTCTGTACGGCCAACTCTTCGGGAATCACACAATAAGGATCACCATCAAACTTACGCCCTTCATACAAAGCGGCCAGTCGTGCTTCTTCCACATCGGACTTCAGGATAGCTTCGTCGCCAATGACCCAAACCACTTCGTCAATCACATTGTCCTGTGCATAGGATGCCACGTTAGCAACCAGTGCCAGGGCAAACATAACAACAAACTTAAAGTTCACAAACTTCTTCATTCTGTGTATTTAATAATTTATAATCTTCTTTCTTTTTACTGCACGCTCGTACAGATCGTCTTTCACTTGTTTCATAAAGTCAACCCGCTTGATGTTGACAAGCATATCCTTGACTTTCGACTGGGCAAATTCATAAGGTTCCTGTTCGCCCGCCACACGGAAATCACTGATATTCAGAAAATAGTAAAATGCCGTATCTTTCAGTTCAATATGGCGGTTTTTATCCATATAGGCTTCAGGGGATTCCGCTTTCAACGGGATCATATCCAGCACATCGGCCACCCGCACCCATTTATCATAAAAATACTCATACTTCACTGCGTTTTGCAAACTATACTTTTCCAAATGCTCAACGGCATCCTGAGTCTCCGTTTTGTACCACTTACGCACGTTGCCCAGTTGGGGAGCGGTCAGAGGAACTTTGATAAACAGACCTTTCATCAATGGACGGTCCAGCTTAAACAGTTCTTTGTTCTTTTCGTAATAGTCTGCTATTTCTTGTTCGGGGATCTCGCCCGACAATTTCTGGCTGATTAGTTCTTGCTGATAAGTATGCATGATCAATGCTTTCCGGTAATTCTCGACCAACTTATCGATTTCTCCGTTATCGGGAATATTGCTTTGCGCCTGATTGAACAACAAAACATCTTCTACCCAGCTACGGACGTAGTGCTCGGCGAAAAGAAGACTGTCATCTTTTGACAAACCGGCAGGGAGCACGGCCTGAAGGTCTTCTTTGTACAAAAAGTTTCCATCGACCTCTACCAAAGGAGTCTGTCCTTTGTGGTCATGCTTGTCGGCACACGACGCACAGAAAAGGAGAGAGATTAGCAGAAGGCCCGTTTTTCGCATTGTCAACTGAATTATACTTAATTTAAGGTACGAAGATAATACAATAATTCGTTGCATCAGTGATTATTAACCGTTTTTAAAACCTCTTGGTTAATTTCAACCTTAGCTGAAGCTCTGAGACGTTCTGTCCAAAGTGCATCCAGATGATTCTGATAATCCCGGATCAATTGGGGAATGATCTCATGGTAGGACTCCGGCCCTTTCTTTTTCTCACCTAGAACAACAGTAAAAGGATAGGACTTTAAGGGTTCGAAATCTCCTTTTTTAAACACTAACTTATCAACAAAAACATTGTCACCTTCGGCAAAAGTTCCTTGTTCTATCCGGATAGTGGCAGGCGAAGCAGGAGTATTAAACGTCAGGCGGATGGCGTCTTTCCACTCTTCCTCGGGAAGTTTCTTCAAGAATTTACGTGCACTTTTCAGAGTCTTTTTATGGGTTCCATGCAATACGGCACCCCTGTAACGGGGCGAATCCCAATTGTAATCGGTCCGGTGTTCCTTAAAAAAGGCTTTCAGCGCAACAGAATCGGACAGACTGACCTGACGCGATTCGCGACGGATTATAGCGGCTAAAAGCAGATCGTCACGGCGCTGTTGCAAGGCCAGTCGGAAATCAGGATATTTCTGTTCAAGGCGATTGTTTTCGTAATCAAGAATTGATTTCACAACAAAGGCATTCAATTGTCGTTTTATCCCCATGGGATGGGCATCGGCAAACCGTTCAAAGTCTTTCCCGGTAAAGCTTTTTCCGTCCAGCGTAAAAAGAGTGCGGGAAGTCCTGCCCGAGGCAAGCAACTCTTCCATCCCGGCCTTGTCCGGAGTATATTGACAGGTACTCTTCAACTTGTTCACCCATAACTCAATTTCTTTATCCGTACCCGGGCGACGGGAGAGTTTATGAATCAATTCTCCGCGTATCTGTTCGAATGGAGGAATTTCCCGCCTGCCTGTCACCTTGACAATCTGTATACCCTTGGGTGTAAAAAACGGCTTTGAATACTCTCCATCTTTTAAAGAGAAGGCTACTTCTTCAAACTCCTGCGAAGTCTGCAACCAACCCATCCAAAACTCTTTCTTATCATCCGAGTATTTGTTTACCAGTGTCCTAAAGTCAATATCGGGATGAGTCTCCAAGACATGATAGAGTGAATCCATCAAGATCTGTGCCTCCCACAAATGATGGGGTAAGGCAGTCTGCGGAAGATAACGGAAAATACGCATAACCTTAACTTCGCCGGCAGCAGAGCGGGTTTTCATCTGATCGTAGAGTTTCTTTGCGTAGGCCTCATCGGTAGCAGAATCGGTAAGATAGGACCTGGATAAGGCTCGATGATAATTCTCCATCTCTGTACGAAAATCAGAAACAGTATCCAATCCGGCCTTTTGCGCTGCAGACAACTTCAACTTCATATCGACAAAAAGATCGGCACAGCGTTTCAGAGTCTCCTTCCCGGCTATTCCCGAAGGTTTATTCCGGTGGCAGAAACGCTCAAACTCCGAACGGGTAATATCCTGCCCATTAATCCGCATCAATACCGGATCTTGCTGGGCATGGCCGGCAATCGCCCCAAACAAACAGGTCAGTGTTCCAACCAGAATCTTCTTCATATCATTCTACATTCAGATGTTCATATCAAAACAAAAAAAATGAGCGGATGTTACGGAGCACCTCCAAAGGTGATCCGTTCAACCCGCTCAATCGATATTTTCAAAGAATATCTGCCAATATTCCTTTTGTCTTTTTACTATCTATTACTCCGGACGGCTGTAATTAGGCGACTCACTCGTAATCGTCACATCGTGCGGATGGCTCTCCATAACCCCGGCATTGGTGATGCGGGTAAACTTGGCATCATGCAGTTTCTCGATATCGGGAGCACCACAATATCCCATACCGGCACGCAGACCACCGGTCAATTGGTAAATCACTTCATACAAAGTTCCTTTATAGGGCACGCGGGCGGCAATTCCTTCAGGAACCAGTTTCTTTACGTCCATCTCGCCACTCTGGAAATAACGGTCTTTTGAACCATTCTCCATTGCTTCGAGCGAGCCCATACCACGGTATGACTTAAACTTACGGCCATTGAAAATAATCGTTTCACCCGGACTTTCTTCTGTTCCGGCAACCAATGAACCAATCATAACGCTATATCCTCCGGCAGCCAGGGCTTTCACCACATCGCCCGAATAACGGAGTCCGCCATCGGCGATCAAAGGAATGCCCGTTCCTTTCAAAGCTTTCGCAACATCATAAACAGCCGAGAGCTGAGGTACGCCCACTCCGGCGACAACACGTGTCGTACAAATGGAACCCGGACCGATACCTACCTTCACACCATCGGCTCCGGCTTCCACCAAAGCTTTGGCTGCATCCCCCGTAGCAATATTACCAACTACGATATCAATGTCGGGATAGCGTTTTTTAGCTTCGCGCAGCGTGTCGATCACTCCCTTTGAATGTCCGTGGGCCGTATCGATCACAATGGCATCGGCGCCGGCATCTACCAATGCCTGCATACGGTCGAATGTATCAGCCGTCACACCCACACCGGCAGCAACACGCAGGCGGCCTTTCGAGTCTTTGCAAGCCATGGGTTTATCCTTGGCCTTTGTAATATCTTTGTAAGTCACCAGTCCGATCAACTTTCCTTCTTTGTCGACTACCGGTAATTTCTCAATCTTATGGTACTGCAAAATCTGTGAAGCCGCTTCCAGGTCGGTTGACTGATTGGTAGTCACCAGATTTTCTTTTGTCATCACCTCGTCGATACGCTTATCCATGTTACGCTCGAAACGAAGGTCACGATTTGTTACAATACCGACTAAATATCTATTGTCATCCACTACCGGAATACCACCGATTTTATATTCGGCCATCAATGCGAGGGCATCGCGTACGGTAGATCCTTGCTTAATAGTGACAGGATCATAAATCATACCGTTCTCGGCACGTTTCACGGTAGCCACTTGCTTAGCCTGTTCTTTAATGGACATATTCTTATGAATCACACCGATTCCTCCCTCACGCGCAATGGCAATGGCCATCTTAGCTTCGGTAACCGTATCCATGGCAGCAGTTACAAACGGAATCTTTAACTCAATGTTTCTTGAAAACTTTGTCGAGAGATCGACAGTGCGCGGTAAAACTTCAGAATAAGCGGGGATCAACAATACATCATCATAAGTCAATCCGTCCATTACAATCTTATCAGCAATAAATGACATAGGGCTATGCGTTTAAAAATTATTGCGTGCAAATATACAGTTTTTATTCAAGACTGCATAAGTGCACGCAATTTTTTTCGTTTTTTTTAATTAGCCATTTCGGAGATAAACTTGATACGAACCAGACGGACTTCTTCTTCAGTAAATTCGTCACCGAGTTCGTCGAGCGCATCGTCAATCTTATCTGTTGTCGACTCCTTGAAATAATCATAGATGTCGAGCATGTGGTCTTCGTCCATAATCTCATCCAGGAAGTAATCAATATTCAACTTAGTACCCGAATAAACGATTGCCTCCACTTCATCGAGCAATTCGCTGAACTCAATACCCTTGGAAAGCGCAATATCATCCAGGGCTACTTTACGGTCGATGGCTTGAATGATGGCTACTTTCATCTTCGATTTATTGGCCACCGTGCGTACCCGCAAATCTTCCGGACGTTCAATCTCGTTTTCTTCACAATGCCTCTTTATCAGCTTGCAGAACTCTTCGCCGTAACGTTTGGCTTTTCCGGCGCCTACACCGGGAATGTTCTGAAGCTCCTCCAGCGTCACCGGATAGATGGTAGCCATCGCTTCGAGAGACGGATCCTGGAAAATCACATAAGGAGGCACTTCCAGTTTTTTCGATAGTTTCTTCCGGAGATCCTTCAGCATGGAATAGAGAACCGGATCGACCGCACAGGAACCTCCGCCTCTTGCCGGTGTTTCTTCTTCTACTTCCTCAAAGTCATTGTCTTCGGTTATCTTGAACGACTTAGGATGTTTAAGGAATTTCTTTCCGGCATCGGTCACTTTCAGTAATCCGTAATTTTCGACATCCTTGCTCAGATAACCGGCTATCAGTGCCTGACGGATCACGGCATTCCAGGTTTTGTCTTCTTCTCCCATTCCTGACCCGAACACTTCCAGATCTTCATGTAAGTGCGCCTGAACTTCGGACGTTTCGCGTCCCTGCAGGACATCAATAATATAATCTGCCTTAAAGTTTTCTTTTACCGCTATGATTGTTTCGATCACAGCACACAATAATTCTTGAGCCTCCACTTGTTTTTTAGGGTTTAAACAGTTGTCACAATTTCCACAATTTTCTTCCGTGTACTCTTCGCCGAAGTAATGTAGTAATGTCTTACGGCGACAAACGGAAGATTCAGCATACGCAGCAGTTTCCAACAGAAGCTGCTTGCCAATTTCTTGTTCTGCCACAGGTTTGCCTTGCATAAACTTCTCGAGTTTCTGCAAGTCTTTGTTTGTATAAAAGGTAATGCACTGGCCTTCTCCGCCGTCTCTGCCGGCGCGGCCCGTTTCCTGGTAATACCCTTCCAGGCTCTTTGGTATATCATAGTGGATGACGTATCGCACATCGGGTTTATCAATCCCCATTCCAAATGCGATAGTAGCTACAATTACGTCGATCTTTTCCATCAGGAAATCATCCTGATTCTGCGTTCGCGTTGCCGAATCCATACCTGCATGGTAAGCACGGGCGTTAATCCCGTTGGCTTGAAGTATCTCAGCAAGCTCTTCTACCTTCTTCCGGCTCAGGCAATAAATGATGCCCGACTTTTCCGGATTGTTCTTGATGAACTTTATGATGTCCTTATCTACATTCTGAGTTTTAGGACGTACCTCGTAATACAGATTCGGACGGTTGAACGAAGACTTGAAGACGTGTGCATCCACCATTCCCAAGTTCTTCTGAATATCGTGCTGCACCTTCGGCGTGGCCGTTGCGGTCAACGCAATAAGAGGCGCTTTTCCTATTTCATTAATAATCGGACGTATCCTGCGATATTCCGGGCGGAAGTCGTGTCCCCATTCGGAAATACAATGCGCTTCGTCGACAGCATAGAACGAGATCTTTACTGACCGCAGAAATTCTACGTTTTCTTCCTTCGTCAACGATTCGGGAGCAACGTATAGCAATTTTGTTTTTCCGGCAAGAATGTCAGACCGCACCTGATCAATCGCACCCTTATTCAAAGAAGAGTTAATGAAATGAGCCACACCATCTTCTTCACTGAAGTTGCGCATCGCATCGACCTGATTCTTCATCAGGGCAATCAACGGAGAAATAACAATGGCCGTACCTTCCATTAATAAAGAAGGCAACTGATAGCACAGAGATTTTCCACCGCCGGTAGGCATCAGCACAAAGGTATCATTACCATCAAGCAAATTCTGGATGATCGGCTCCTGGTTCCCCTTGAAATTATCAAATCCGAAATACTTTTTCAGTTGGTCTGTCAAATTAATCTTCCCTGCCATCTTAATCTAGGTTGTTTTATTCAGTTCATGGTTTAACTTAAAACACTCGCTTTGCTTGGAAAGCGCTCTAACAAAGTTATAAACAACTTCTTAAATATCAAGCATAATCAGACTAATATTTTTCAAGAAAAAACGGTAACCGCCTCCATCATCGCCCTTACCTTTTGATTTTAAGCAGTTTGCAATCTCGCAAGATTTGCTTTTTCGAGTTGATGCTTCGCATAATCCAATGTCACTTCATATTCTTTCTGGTCTTCAGAAGGAATCTCGAACATGACATCCATCATTATGGTCTCTACAATAGAGCGCAATCCACGGGCACCCAGCTTATATTCCACAGCCTTGTCGACGATATACTCGTAAACTTCGGGCTGGAAGGTCAGCTTGACGCCGTCCATCTCGAACAACTTGATGTATTGCTTGATAATGGAATTCTTAGGTTCGGTCAGAATGGCACGAAGCGCGTTCCGGTCGAGCGGATTCAGATAAGTCAGCACCGGCAGACGGCCGATAATCTCCGGAATCAGTCCGAACGACTTCAAATCTTGCGGTGCGATATATTGCATCATGTTGTTTTTGTCGATAGTAGCCGTCTTGCGGGAAGCATTGTATCCTACGACATGGGTGTTGAGACGCTGGGCGATCTTCTTCTCGATGCCATCGAATGCACCACCACAAATGAAAAGGATGTTTTTCGTGTTTACGGGAATCATCTTCTGGTCGGGATGCTTGCGTCCTCCCTGAGGCGGAACGTTGACCACAGAACCTTCAAGCAGTTTGAGCAATCCCTGCTGCACCCCTTCACCGCTGACATCGCGGGTAATGGAAGGGTTGTCTCCTTTACGGGCAATCTTGTCTATTTCGTCGATAAAGACAATGCCCTGCTCTGCTTCGGGGACATTGTAATCGGCCACTTGAAGCAGACGGGTCAGAATGCTTTCGATATCTTCGCCTACATATCCTGCCTCTGTCAGCACGGTTGCATCCACTATTGTAAATGGAACATGCAGCAGCTTGGCGATGGTACGTGCCAAAAGTGTTTTACCGGTTCCGGTGCTGCCCACCATGATAATGTTCGACTTCTCGATTTCCACATCATCGCCACTGTCTTTCTGCAACAGGCGTTTATAGTGGTTATACACCGATACGGCAAGAAAGCGTTTGGCATCGTCCTGGCCAATCACATATTGGTCGAGGAAATTCTTTATTTCTACCGGTTTGGGTAGTTCCTTTAAGTTGAGTCGGGTAGCCCCCGCGCTCTGTTTGCCGGCTCCCATGGCTTCCTGAGTGATCTCATAAGCCTGGGTTGCACAGCTGTCGCAGATGTAGCCGTTCATTCCCGTAATCAGGAATCCGACTTCATTCTCCGAACGACCGCAAAAGCTACACCTTTTTTTATTATTCTTTGATTCAGCCATGTTTATTTCTTAATCAACACTTCGTCAATCATACCATATTCTTTTGCTTCCTGAGCAGTCATCCAGTAGTCACGGTCCGAATCGGCCCAAACCTTATCAAAAGAGGTACCCGAATGATCGGCAATAATGGTATAAAGTTCTTTCTTTAATTTCTGTATCTCGCGAGCCGTGATCTCAATATCCGAAGCCTGACCCTGTGCACCGCCCATCGGCTGATGAATCATCACACGTGAGTGAGGCAGCGCCGAGCGTTTGCCTTTGGCACCGGCCACCAACAGCACAGAAGCCATAGAAGCCGCCATACCGGTACAAATTGTTGCCACATCGCTCGAAATAAACTGCATCGTATCATAAATACCCAGTCCGGCATATACCGATCCGCCCGGCGAATTGATATAGATAGAGATATCTTTACCCGGATCTACCGAGTCAAGATATAGCAACTGTGCCTGCAGCGTATTGGCTGTATAATCGTCAATCTGTGTACCGAGGAAGATAATGCGGTCCATCATCAGGCGTGAGAACACGTCGAGCTGAGTGACATTCAGTTGTCTTTCTTCCAAAATATAGGGATTCAAATACCCGGCTTGCGATTTAATCACATCGTCCAGCACCATTGCATTCATACCTAAATGCTTGGTTGCGTATTTTCTAAAATCATCCATTGTTACGTTCCTTTCTATTATTAATAATGTAACTGCAAAGAAACAAAAAAGAACACAGAGACACAAAAAAACACAGAGTTATAATTTTATAAAAACTCTGTGTTTCTGTGACTTTATGTCCTGTTCAAAAGAAGAGTTTATTCAAACATCTTATTGAATTCTTCCATTGAAACGGTTTTGTTCTCCAATGTAACCTTGCCTTTCAGTGCAGCGGCCAATTTGGTTTCTACTACGCGGTTTACCAGACCGTCGATGCTTTCTTTCTTTTTCAGCATCTCTTTTGCATAGTTCTCGAGGATATCATCGGGTATAGTCAGCATACCGTATTGGGCAAACTGAGCTTTTGTAGCTTCTTTCGCCATGTTGATCACGTCGTCTTGCTCTACCTTGATATCGTTTTCTTTCACCAACTGTTCCTTGATCAGGTGCCATGTCAGCTCTTCGATGCTCTTATCGTAGTTTTCGTTTACGAATTCTTCGCCTTTATCTTTGTTGTTCACCAACATGACACGCTTCAGCAGTGCATCGGGGAATTCCAGTTTGCCTACTTTATCGGTCAATACCTTGCGAACGTCGATCAGGAATTTATAGTCGCTGTCGGCAACAAACTGAGCTGCGATGCTTTCTTTTACTTTAGCACGGAATTCTTCTTCAGTCTTCACAACATCTTTGCCGAATACCTGGTCGAAAATCTCCTGGTTCAGTTCGCCGTTTACGAAACGGGTAACTTCTTCTACCTGGAAGCTGAAGTTGCCTTTTACTTCGGCAGCAGCTTCTTTATCGATTTTCAGCAGTGATGCCATTTCAACGGCATTGCCTTCGTATGCAGTGTTCGGGTTGAACACCAATACGTCATTTACCTTTGCATTTGCAAAGATAGCCTTCTGCTCGTCGTTCTTCATGTACGAAGGCATCATTACAGCACCTTCTACCTGAATACCGCCTTCCTTGGTGTTACCTTCTTCATCGAGTTCGGCCAACAGACCTTTCAGCATATCGTTCTCTTCGTAAGCATCTACCTTTTCGTATTTACCGTTACGTTGAGTATAAGCCTTAATCTGGTTTTCCACCATCTCGTCAGTTACCTCGATTGTATAGTAGTCTACCTTGTCCTGGTCGCTAACCTCAGCTTTGAATTCCGGAGCCAAAGCGATATCGAACACGAATTCGAATTCTTCCATTGTATCGAAATCGATATCCGGCTGCTTTTCTTCGTTAGGCATCGGTTCGCCAAGGATGTTGATGTTGTTATCCTTGATGTATGCGTATACTTTCTCAGAAAGCAATTTATTCACCTCGTCGGCAATAACTGACTTACCATACATCTTCTTCACCAAGCTCATGGGAACCATACCCGGACGGAATCCCGGAACCTGAGCTTTCTGACGGATGTTCTTCAACGATTTGTCTACCTGAGGCTGGTAGTCAGCTTTTTCAAGCTTCACGGTAAGCAATGCGCTTACTTTGTCAATGTTTTGTAATGAAACGTTCATTCTGACAATTATTTAT
>OGWQ01000622.1_pt1 | contig 25725 bp, 22 predicted proteins | sample 1576091 | NCBI WGS metagenome assembly OGWQ01 (sample SAMEA3541584, study PRJEB24748) | human gut metagenome | biome: human gut; feature: human-associated habitat; material: faeces | place: China | collected 2012
TGCGTTTTGCAATCCGCGAAGGCGGCCGTACCGTTGGCGCTGGTGTTGTTACCGCAATTGAAGAAAAATAATTAAACGCTGTTAGCGGTACATATATCTAAGGCCGGACTTTTCAGCCCGGTCTTAGATTATTTTTTTAAACATTGTTGACATAACCCGTTAACTGTGGTACTCTATATTAGTAAAATTTTCAGACCAGCAATTTTGACAGCAAGAGAGGTGTAACGAATGCGTACTTTGATTACTTTGGCATGCACTGAATGCAAACAGCGCAACTACCAGACTAACAAAAACAAAAAGAATGATCCGGACCGTATTGAGATCAACAAGTACTGCAAATTTTGCAAAAAACACACTTTACATAAAGAAACCAAATAATCTTTGTGTTTGAGTTTATCTAGGTATTTTAGCAAGGATGTGAAAAGATGGCCGTTCCAGAATTACCGGGTGTGAAAGACACCAACGGCATTATGCGCTTTCTGCGGGAAGCAAAATCTGAACTAAAAAAAGTGACCTGGCCTACCAGACGAGAACTTATTGCCCATACAATCGTTGTATTTATTGCCGTTGTCCTTTCAGCAATTCTGATTTGGGTAATTGACAGTATTTTTGCTGGGCTTTTCCAGTTGATTTTACAATAAGTTTGAGTAAGGAGGAAGGGAATTAATATTCCCGGTACCGCTATGGAATCAGAAAAACGTTGGTATGTCATACATACTTATTCCGGTTACGAAAATAAAGTAAAAGCTAATCTGGAACGCAAAGTTCATTCCCTGGGTATGGAAAACGAAGTTTTCAATATTGTAATACCTATGGAAAATGAAATAGAAGTCAAAGATGGCAAAAAACGCAGCGTGCAGCGCAAAGTTTTCCCGGGCTATGTACTGGTAGAAATGATTGTTAATGACCGCAGCTGGTATGCCGTCCGCAACACTCCAGGCGTAACCGGTTTTGTTGGCTCCGGCACTAAGCCCATTCCTCTTACAGATGAGGAAGTAAAACAAATTATGCGTTCTATGGGCGTGGAAGAAAGCCGTCCTAAAATTGATTTACAATTACAGCAGATTGTACGCCTTAAAAGCGGCCCGTTTGCCGGATGCCTTGGCAGCGTTTCCGAAATTAATGAAGAACGCGGCAAGCTGAAGGTTCTTGTGGACATGTTTGGGCGCGAAACACCTGTTGAAGTTGATTTTACTCAAGTTGAAGAAGCTGAATAAGGAGGTGTAATAAATGCCGAAAAAAGTCGTTAAGATGGTAAAATTACAGGTACCGGCTGGTAAAGCTACTCCGGCTCCTCCTGTAGGTCCTGCACTCGGCCAGGCCGGTGTAAACATCATGGCTTTCGTTAAGGAGTTCAATGAACGTACTGCACAGCAGGCCGGTCTTATTATCCCGGTAGAAATCACCGTATTTGAAGACCGTTCCTTTACTTTCATTACCAAAACTCCTCCGGCTCCGGTTCTCTTGAAAAAAGCAGCCGGTCTGGAAAAAGCATCTGGCGAACCTAACAAGAAAAAAGTAGCCACCCTCGGCCGCGACAAAATCCGCGAAATCGCCGAAACCAAAATGGCTGACCTCAACGCAGCAGACATTGAAGCTGCAATGAGAATGGTTGAAGGTACTGCCCGCAGCATGGGTATTACCGTAGTTGACTGATAATATTAGTTAACTTAATTAAGTGGGAGGCCAAAAACCGTTATTACCACATAGGAGGAAAAGTTAATGGCAAAAAGAAGCAAAAAGTACCAGGAAGCTTTGAAACTTATCGAAGCTGACAAATTCTATTCTCCGAAAGAAGCAATAGAATTAGTAAAGAAAACTAACGTTACCAAATTTGACAGCACCGTTGAAGTTTCTTTCAAACTCGGTGTTAATCCTAAATACGCTGACCAGCAGGTTCGCGGCGCTATGGTTCTTCCGCACGGCACCGGCAAAAGCAAAACTGTTCTTGTTTTTGCTAAAGGCCCCAAAGTTGCAGAAGCTGAAGCAGCAGGCGCAGATTATGTTGGCGGTGAAGAATATGTCGCTAAAATTCAGGGCGGCTGGACAGATTTTGATGTCTGCGTAGCAACCCCTGACATGATGGGCATGGTTGGCCGTCTTGGTAAAATCCTCGGTCCTAAAGGTTTAATGCCTAACCCGAAGGTTGGTACCGTAACTATGGACGTAACCCGTGCAGTAAACGAAATTAAAGCTGGTAAAATTGAATACCGCACCGATAAAGCCGGTAATGTACAGGCTCCTATCGGCAAAGTTTCCTTTACCGACGAACAGCTTTTGGCTAACTACATTGCACTTGCCGAAACTCTGGTAAAAGTTAAACCTTCCGGAGCAAAAGGCCAGTACATGAAAACCATCACTCTTTCTACTACCATGGGCCCTGGCGTTAAAGTTGACGTTCTGAAGGCTAACAGCGACAAATAATTTTATAAATCAGAAGATAATCGGGCCATAGACAGCAGGTGCGGCACAGCCGCGTAAGCATAGCGCCAGCCGAGGTTGGAGACGTTGAAGATAGACCTTCGCGACCTCCGGCTGCGGCCGAGAGGTCTTTTTGATTTAATAAAAAATATCAAAATAAAGAAGGGGGTGCAGATGTATGGCAATTAGACCTGAAAAAGCAGCTAAAGTTGCAGAGATTAAAGAACTTCTTACCAGCTCTAAATGCACTGTTCTGGTAGACTTCTGCGGTTTGACTGTTGCACAGGATACTGCATTGCGCCGTAAAATGCGCGAAGCCGGTGTTACCTACATTGTAGTTAAAAACACTCTGCTCCGTATTGCAGCACAAGAAGCAGGCATTGAAGGCCTGGAGCCGGTTCTTGAAAAGAACACCGCTATTGCGGTTGCTCCGGAAGACCCTGTTGCCGCAGCAAAAATCATTTGCGATTTTGCTAAAGAAAACAAAGCACTTGTTGTTAAAGCAGGTGTTCTTGACGGTAAAGTTATTGACGATGCAGCTATCAAAGCTCTGGCAGAACTGCCGCCGAAAGAAGTACTCGTTGCCAAAATGCTTGGCAGCATGAATGCTCCGATTTCCGGTTTCGTCAATGTACTTCAAGGTACTATCCGCAAAGTGGTATATGCGCTTGACGCTATCCGCGAACAAAAAGAATCCGCATAAGCTGAGGCTTATCGCATAAAAACTTAACAATAAAATTAAAACATCTAATTTATGGAGGTAACTATAATGAATAAAGAACAAATCATTGAAGCTATTGAATCTATGACCGTCCTCGAACTTTCCGAACTCGTTAAAGCTCTGGAAGAAAAATTCGGCGTATCCGCTGCTGCTCCTGTTGCTGTAGCTGCTGCTCCGGCTGCTGGTGGCGCTGCTGCTGCTGAAGAAAAAACTGAATTCGACGTAATCCTGACCGCTGCTGGCGCTGGTAAAATCAACGTAATCAAAGTTGTTCGCGAAGTAACCGGCCTGGGCCTGAAAGAAGCTAAAGCTATCGTTGACGAAGCTCCGAAAGCTGTTAAAGAAAAAATCTCCAAAGCTGACGCTGAAGCTCTCAAAGCTAAACTCGAAGAAGCTGGCGCTTCCGTAGAAATTAAATAATTTTGTTTAACGGCAATAAAAAATCCGCTGCATTGCAGCGGATTTTTTGCATATTTGGCTCTATAACAAATCTTGAAGGATTTATCATAAATACCTATAATATAGATTATTTTATTTACCTGTATTATAGGTGTTTTTTTATTAAAGCTGTAACTAAGAATTGCAGTAATATTTTTTGCTTTTATTGTAATTGATTTACGCATTAAAATCATAAAATAGCGTATTGCTTATAGTGTTACAAAATGTTATACTTAAAATATGAAAAGGTTAATCAGTGGACGCCCTATGGAATGGGACGATCGGAAAAACGAAATCAACAAGAGAAAACACGGAATAAGTTTTGAGACAGCAGCGCATGTATTTGAGGATATAAACCGTATTGAATATTTTGACGAAGCACACAGCGCAGATGAAGACAGGTTCATCGTGCTAGGGTTAGTTCGTAAGGTGCTGTTTGTTGTTTATACGGACAGAGGCGATGCTACAAGGATTATTTCAGCGAGAAAAGCCACGGAGGCAGAAACGGAGGTATATTATGACAATTACACGCAAGATGATTTATGAAGGTACGCCGCTTACAGCGGAACAAATAAAAGAATTGGAAGCGCTGGACAGTCGTCCGGTAGTAACTGATGAAGAATGTCCTGAACTTACGCCGGAGCAGTTAAAACAAATGGCGCTGCTTGCTAAAAAGCAAAGGTCAGAACGTCGACGTCCTGTAATTACTTTGCGTGTATCACCAGCTACGCTTGAAAAAGCAAAGGCTACCGGCAAAGGTTATACAGGATTTATGAGTCGCCTTTTAGACCTTGCTATAAATAATCCGGAAATGGTAAAACGTTGTTTGTAAAAATTAAATAAAAAAGTTTATAAATATGAGAAAGCCTCCTTTGTTGCAATAAATACAGTTTAAGTGCTGTATAAAAATCAAAGGAGGTTTTGTTATGTTTAAAATATATATAATATTTTGAAAGACTTGATATGATATTAGAAAAATGATATAATGACATAAAAATGACCGGTCAAAAATAGAAAGAAGGGATACTATGAGTACAAAAATTTTAAAAGGAAGTATAGAATTAGGCAATAAAATTAGAGGCAGACGTAATGAATTGAGTTTGACAATTGAGGAAGCTGCGAAAAAAGCTGGAGTTGGTACCAAGACATGGAGTAGATATGAATTAGGAGAGTCAATTCGAAAAGATAAAATTATTGGCGTTTGTAAAGCTTTAAATTGGAATACTTTGCCGTTGCAAGAAGATTCATCGGGATTTGATATTGATATTAATGAGTATAAAAAAAGCAAACTTTGGTCTAATGATTTAGCTGATAGATTTGGAAACGAGGCTGCTATTTCTTTTATCATTGGCAGCGATATATTGTTAGATAATATTGAACAAGATTTAGAAGCTTTGTCTTCTAAACCTAAAGGTACTCATATTGGAGAACTGGATGCATCTTGGCTGGATGGAAGTTTGCCAGAGCAGTTTAAGATGTTTTATGATTATGATTTTATATATTATTTAAAAATGGTTGTAGTTAGTTATAGAAATAAAGCTGCAATTGGGGAGTGTTTTATTGCACATAGTGTTGTTGAAGAATTAGTATTATATTTAATTATGGAAGAATCACAATTTTTGATGGAAAATATATTGCCACGTATTCAAATGAACGAAAAGAAAAAATATGAAGATTGGGACGAATGGCCTTTTGATATTTTTGACGATATGGATATTATCACATTTTTATATTCAGATTTTTATTTAGAAGAAGGGCATACCTATCATTTTTCTAATTGGAAGAAAAAACAATTTTATTGTAAATAGTATAACCATTCACAATGAATTTTATTTGACAAATTGCAAAATATATGATAACATATCATACTACAACATTAGTAGATTGCAGGTATTGACAACCGGTACCGGGGGTTCAGTGGTTGAGCACCGTACCGTGCTTATATGGATTTAGATGAGGTGCGTTCATCGAAGACAACATGCAAGGTCCTGAATATTGTTTGGAGCCTTGCTTTTTTTGTCATGGTAAAAACGCGCTTGTTTAAGTCTGCCTGACAACATATACATTAAGGGGTGAGGGATTACATGTTTAAACCGGTTCCCGTAGGTAATAGGACTCGGTACAGTTATGCCAGAATCAATGAAGTATTGCCAATGCCTCATTTGATTGACATCCAAAGAAAATCGTATGAGTGGTTCATGCGAGAAGGTCTTTGCGAAATTTTCCATGACATTTCTCCTATTAAAGATTTTACAGGTAATTTAGAACTTTCCTTTGAAGGCTTTACTCTCGGTGAGCCTAAATATACAGTAGAAGAATGCAAGGAACGCGATGCTTCCTATTCTGCGCCGTTAAATGTAAACGTGCGCCTTCTGTATAAAGATACCGGCGAGATTAAAGAATCTAAAGTATTCATGGGCGATTTTCCGCTGATGACGGAAACCGGTACTTTTGTAATCAACGGTGCCGAACGTGTAATCGTCAGCCAGCTGGTACGTTCCCCGGGCGTTTATTACGCTGTTACGATGGACCCCAGCGGCAAAAAAATGTATGGTACAACAGTCATTCCTAACCGTGGTGCATGGATTGAATATGAAACCGACTTAAATGACGTTATTTACGCACGTGTTGACCGTACCAGAAAGCTGCCGGCAACTGTTTTGCTGCGCGCCATGGGTTTAACCCAGAATGAAGATATTTTAGCGCTCTTTAATAATCATCCTTCCGTTGCTGCAACGCTTGAAAGGGATACAACAACTACCCGCGAAGAAGCTTTAATTGAAATTTATAAAAAGCTGCGTCCGGGCGAACCTCCTACTCTGGAAAACGCCTCCGCGCTTATTGAAGCAACCTTCTTTGATAACAAACGTTATGACCTTGCCAGCGTAGGCCGCTATAAGCTGAACAAAAAACTCGGCTGGCGCCGCCGCCTGCTGGATAAAGTGCTGGATCAGCCGCTGGTTGATGTATCTACCGGTGAAATTATTGCTGAAGCAGGCACCAAGATTGACCTTGATGTTATTGATAAAATTGAAGAAAGCGGTATTTTTGCAGGCCCCGGCTTGAAAGAAGTTTTCATCCGCCTGAAAGAACAGCCGATGAAAATTATCTGCACTTCCGATATTCCGGAAGACCACCGCACCATTACCGTTGAAGACGTTATGGCTTCCTTCGGTTATCTGCTGAACCTGATGGACGGCCTTGGCACCGGCGACGATATAGACCATTTGGGCAACCGCCGTGTACGCCGTGTTGGCGAACTTTTGCAGAACCAGTTCCGCATCGGCCTTGCCCGTATGGAACGCGTTGTAAAAGAACGTATGACTATTCAGGATGTTGATGTTATCACGCCGCAGGCGCTTATTAATATCCGCCCTGTTGTCGCTGCAATTAAAGAATTCTTTGGCAGCAGCCAGCTTTCCCAGTTTATGGACCAGAACAACCCGCTGGCCGAGCTGACCCATAAACGCCGTCTTTCCGCACTGGGCCCCGGTGGCTTGAGCCGTGAACGTGCAGGCTATGAAGTCCGCGACGTACACCATTCCCACTATGGCCGTATGTGCCCGATTGAAACTCCTGAAGGTCCGAACATCGGTCTTATCGGTTCTCTTTCTACCTTTGCTGTTATTAACAAATACGGCTTTATGGAAACCCCGTACCGCCGTGTTGATAAAGAAAACAAGCGCGTAACTGATGAAATTATTTATCTTACTGCTGATGAAGAAGATAATTACATTATCGCTCAGGCGAACGAACCTTTGGATGACGAAGGCTACTTTGAAGGTGAACGTGTAACCGCACGTTACCAGAACGAAGTACTTTCCCTGCCTCCTGACCAGGTAGACTTCATGGACGTTTCGCCGAAACAGGTTGTATCTATTGCTACCGCACTTATTCCGTTCCTTGAAAACGATGACGCGAACCGTGCTCTTATGGGTGCCAACATGCAGCGTCAGGCAGTGCCGCTTCTGTGCACTCAGGCTCCTATCATCGGTACCGGTATGGAATATAAAGTTGCCGTTGACTCCGGTGTATGCATTCTGGCTAAAAATGCCGGCATTGTAGAACGCGTTACCGGTGATGAAATCGTTATCCGCAAAGAGGACGGCGGCGTAGATAAATACAGCGTATTGAAATTTAAACGTTCCAACCAGGGTACCTGCGTTAACCAGCGCCCGATTGTTTACAAGGGCGACAAGGTTGTTAAAGGCCAGGTACTGGCAGACGGCCCTGCAACCGACCATGGCGAGCTTGCACTTGGTTACAACGTAATTGTTGCCTACATGCCTTGGGAAGGCTACAACTACGAAGATGCTATTCTTCTTAGTGAAGATTTGGTTAAGGCTGACGTATTTACTTCCATTCATATTGAAGAATACGACTGCGATGCCCGCGACACCAAACTTGGCGAAGAAGAAATTACCCGCGATATTCCGAACGTATCGGAAGAAGCATTGAAAGACCTTGACGAACGCGGCATTATCCGCATTGGTGCGGAAGTACGCCCGGGCGATATCCTCGTCGGCAAGGTAACTCCGAAAGGCGAAACCGAACTTACCGCAGAAGAACGCCTGCTGCGCGCCATCTTCGGTGAAAAAGCACGCGAAGTACGCGACAGCTCTCTGCGTGTTCCACACGGCGAAGCAGGTAAAATCGTCAGCGTAAAAGTATTTACCCGCGAAAATGGCGACGAACTTCCTCCGGGAGTTAACGAACAGGTTCGCGTACATATTGCACAGAAACGTAAAATTTCCGTCGGCGATAAAATGGCAGGCCGCCACGGCAACAAGGGCGTTATTTCCCGTATTCTGCCGCGTGAAGATATGCCGTTCCTGCCGAGCGGCGAACCGGTACAGATTGTACTGAATCCTTTGGGCGTACCTTCCCGTATGAACATCGGACAAATTCTGGAAAACCATCTGGGTTGGGCAGCACGTGCACTTGGCATGCAGATTGAAAACAATGCCGAAGGTCTTGTAGAACGCCTGACCGGTGTTGGCTATGACGTTGAAAAATACGGCATCCCCGAAACCGTTGAAATCGGTAAATTCGGTGATAAGAGCATTAAAGCCGTACAGATTTCCGTACCGGTATTTGACGGCGCTCACGAAAAAGATATCAATGATGCGCTTGACCTTGCAGGTATCGACCGCAGCGCCAAAACCACGCTGTATGACGGCCGTACCGGCGAACCGTTCGATAACAAAGTTACCGTCGGCTTAACTTATATGCTCAAACTGCATCACCTTGTTGATGATAAAATCCATGCCCGCAGCACCGGCCCGTACTCTCTTGTTACTCAGCAGCCTCTCGGCGGCAAGGCGCAGTTCGGCGGTCAGCGTTTCGGCGAAATGGAAGTTTGGGCGCTGGAAGCATACGGCGCAGCTTACACTTTGCAGGAAATTTTAACCGTAAAATCCGACGATGTTGTCGGCCGTGTTAAAACCTACGAAGCCATCGTTAAAGGCGAAAACGTTCCTGAACCTGGTGTTCCGGAATCCTTTAAAGTACTTATTAAAGAACTTCAGTCCATCGGCCTTGACATTAAAGTGCTCAACGAGGACGAAGAAGAAATTTCCCTGCGTGATACCGACGACGATATCAACGAAACAGCCCGCAAGCTGGACCTTGATATCGACGGTGCTATTCCCGAAGCTCCTAACACGGAGATTGTACAGGATGACTACACCACCGACAGTGATGACAGCGCAGCGGAAGACCCCGATTTTGATTTGATTGCCGATATTGGCAACATGAATATGGAAGCAAAAGATGCGGATGACGCCGCCAGTGAAGATATGGAATAGAAGGGAGCGATCGGTTCTTGTTAGACGTAAATAATTTTGAATCTATGCGTATCGGCCTGGCTTCACCGGAGCAAATCAGGGCTTGGTCCTATGGCGAAGTAAAAAAACCGGAAACCATCAATTACAGAACTTTGAAACCGGAACGTGACGGTTTGTTCTGCGAAAGAATTTTCGGGCCTACCAAAGACTGGGAATGCCATTGCGGCAAATATAAAAGAATCCGCTATAAAGGCATTATCTGCGACAAGTGCGGCGTTGAAGTAACCCGTGCCAAAGTACGCCGTGAGCGTATGGGCCATATTGAACTGGCTGCACCTGTATCCCATATCTGGTATTTCAAAGGTATTCCGAGCCGCATGGGGTTAATTCTTGATATTTCCCCGCGTTCTCTGGAAAAAGTACTGTACTTTGCCAACTACATTGTATTAGACCCGGGCAGCACTCCGCTGACTAAAAAACAGCTGCTGACCGAAAGCGAATATATTGAAAACCGTGATAAATACGGCAGCGCATTTAAAGTAGGCATGGGCGCTCAGGCAATTAAAACCTTATTACAGGAAATTGACCTGCCCAAACTTACCGCAGAACTGCGCGCAGAACTGAAAGAAGTAAGCGGCCAGCGCAAAATCCGAGCTGTACGCCGTCTGGAAGTTTGCGAAGCCTTCTTGAAATCCGGCAACCGCCCGGAATGGATGATTTTGGACGTTGTACCGGTTATTCCGCCTGAACTGCGCCCGATGGTTCAGCTGGACGGCGGACGCTTTGCAACAAGCGATCTTAACGATTTGTACCGCCGCGTTATTAACCGCAACAACCGTTTGAAACGCTTGCTTGAACTTAACGCGCCGGATATTATCGTACGCAACGAAAAACGCATGCTGCAGGAAGCTGTTGACGCCCTTATCGACAACGGCCGCCGCGGCCGTCCGGTAACAGGCCCGGGCAACCGCCCGCTGAAATCCCTTTCCGATATGCTGAAGGGCAAACAGGGCCGTTTCCGTCAGAACCTTTTGGGTAAACGTGTTGACTACTCCGGCCGTTCCGTTATCGTTGTAGGCCCGGAACTTAAAATGCACCAGTGCGGCCTGCCGAAGGAAATGGCACTGGAACTGTTTAAACCTTTTGTAATGAAACGCCTTGTTCAGAGCGGACAGGCTACCAATATCAAAAACGCCAAACGCATGGTAGAACGCGCCAACAATGTTGTTTGGGATGTTTTGGAAGAAGTAATTAAAGAACATCCTGTATTCCTTAACCGTGCACCGACGCTGCACAGACTCGGTATTCAGGCATTCGAGCCTATCCTTACCGAAGGCCGTGCAATCAAGCTGCATCCTTTGGTATGTACAGCATTCAACGCCGACTTCGACGGTGACCAAATGGCAGTGCATCTGCCGCTTTCCGCGGAAGCACAGGCAGAAGCAAGAATTCTGATGCTTTCCGTTAACAACATTCTGGCACCGAAAGACGGCAAACCTGTTGCCGTACCTACCCAGGATATGGTTCTGGGCTCTTACTACATCACCATGGTGAAAGAAGGAGCCAAAGGCGAAGGCATGCGCTTCAGCAGCATTAACGAAGCTATGCTGGCATATTTCCATAAGGTTGTTGATTTGCAGGCACGCATTCAGGTTTATGTACCTAACAAAGATATTTACGGCGAAGAAAAGAACGAAGGCGTAAGCCTTGTTACCACTACGCCGGGCAATATTATGTTTAACGAAGACCTGCCGAAAGAACTGCAGTACTTCCATCAGGAAACCGAAAAGAATGTTGCAGGCGAAGAAGTTAAGGTTTGGCATTTAAGCAAACTTATCAACAAAAAAGAACTGGGCAACCTTGTTGCCAAAGCACACAAGCTGTTTGGCAACCTGCGTACTGCCGAAATTCTTGATATTGTTAAAAAGAACGGTTATGACAATGCCTGCAAGGCAGGTATTTCCATTGCCGTATCCGATATTAAAATCCCGAAAGAAAAACAGCAGATTTTGGCTGACGCCGAAAAACAGATTGATAAAACCGAGCGCATGTTCCGCCGCGGCTTAATGAGCGAGGACGAACGCTACCGCAAGGTTATTGAAATCTGGAGCCAGGCAACTGATGACGTTACCGCAAAACTGATGAGCGCTACCATGGATAAGTTCAATTCCCTGAACATGATGGCTGACTCCGGCGCCCGCGGCAACACCCAGCAGATCCGTCAGCTGGCAGGTATGCGCGGCCTTATGGCTGACCCGTCCGGCCGTATTATCGACCGTCCTATCAAGGCAAACTTCCGCGAAGGCTTAACCGTATTGGAATACTTTATTTCCACCCACGGTGCCCGCAAAGGCCTGGCCGATACCGCACTGCGTACGGCAGACTCCGGTTACCTTACCCGCCGCCTTGTAGACGTTGCGCAGGATGTTATTGTACGCGAGGATGACTGCGACGTTGTAACCTTTAACCTTGTTAAAGAACGCAGCCGCCTGTGCAAACAAACCCTTGGCGCAAGCCAGAACAAACTGCGCGAAACCGTTATCGGTCGCAACCTTGCTTCCGGCGTTGAAAGCCCTGTAACCGGTGAACTGATTGCCGAAGCAGATACCGTTATTACGGAAGATATTTACAATAAACTTATTGCAGGCCACGTGCTTGAAGTTAACCTGTATGCAACCGATGATATGGACGGCGAAGCAACTGAAACCGTTCAGATTAACATCAGCAGCGAAGATGCCAACAAGGTAATGAAAGAACACCTGATGCATCACTTCAACGGCAAAGAAGTTGCCGAAGACGTTGTTAACGCAGAAGGTGAAGTACTGGCACATGCAAAAGATACTTATACCGAAGCAATGATTGACGGAATTTTGGCAGACGGCACTGTCCGCGAAATGAAAGTGCGCAACAATGCTATCGAAGGTATCGAAATCGGCGCTATTACCGAAGGCAAGAACAAACAGACGGTTATCGAATCTTTGCGTGACCGTATTGTCGGCCGTAACCTTGCCGAAGATATTCAGGATGAAAACGGTGAAGTGCTCTATCATATCAACGATTATGTTACCGAAGATATGGCAGACAGAATTGCAACCCTGCGCGAAACCGTTAAAATCCGCAGCGTGCTTAACTGCAAATCTAAAGTTGGCGTTTGCCGCAAATGCTATGGCCGTAACCTTGCAACCGACAGAAATGTTGATGTTGGCGAAGCAGTTGGTACCATTGCAGCTCAGGCAATCGGCGAACCTGGTACCCAGCTTACCATGCGTACGTTCCATACCGGCGGCGTAGCAGGCGGCGACGATATTACCCAGGGCTTGCCGCGTGTTGAAGAATTGTTTGAAGCACGCAAACCGAAACACCCCGGTATTTTGGCAGAAACTACCGGCATTGTGCATATTGCCGAAGAAGGCGGCCAGCGTAAAATTACCATTACCGATAAAGACGGCATGGAAGAAGTTTATGCTATTCCGTATGGCGCAAAACTTGCTGTTACCGAAGGCCAGGAAATCGAAAAAGGCGACCGTCTTACCGAAGGTTCCCTCAATCCGCATGATATTATCCGCATCAGCGGCGTGCGTGCAACCCAGCGTTACCTGGTACAGCAGGTACTCGGCGTTTACAAATCTCAGGGCGTAGAAATTAACGACAAGCACATTGAAGTTATGGTACGCCAGATGATGCGTAAAGTACGTATCGACGAAGCAGGCGATACTACGATGCTGCCGGGCGAATATGTTGATATCGGTGAATTTGAAGAACAGAACAGCGAGATGATTGACCGCGGCTTGCAGCCTGCAGAAGGGCACCCGATTCTTCTGGGTATTACCAAAGCATCCCTGGCAACCGATTCCTTCCTGTCTGCGGCTTCCTTCCAGGAAACCACCCGTGTACTTACGGACGCAGCTATTAAAGGCAAGGTTGACCCGCTGCTCGGTCTTAAAGAAAACGTTATTATTGGTAAACTCATTCCGGCAGGTACCGGCATGAGCAGATACCGTGACGTTAAAGTAAAATACAATAACGTGCCTACTAATAACTGATTTTACTGCGTAACAGCAGAAAAACTTAATAAGTTGTAATAGGTAAAGTAAACCACCCTGTTTATTCCGATTGGAGTAAGCAGGGTGGTTTTGTTTTTTAGATTAGTCGCCGGTTAGCAATGAGCTGGAAGCGAAGTTGATAACCGTGACAGCGAAGCTACGCAAATTTCATGACTGAATAGGGAGTGAAATTTGTGAACCTTAATATAATAAAAAAGATAAACTTCTAATGTCAGCATCAAATTTGTTGTGATGTTATTTTTTTAGATGAGTCATTGATATCCCGCATCACCGATAGTGCGGGTTAATGCGAAACTACGCTGCCGCGCTAACCTACCGGCAGGGATAAAGTTTCACCAAGACCAGTAAAAGTTAGACTTACTCTAACGGAAATGTCTTGCGGGGGGGGTAAAGGTATGGTAAAATAACATTATAAAATAATGTAAAATAAAATTATAAATTTTATTACAATCAATAAAGCCTAAGAGGGATAACCGTGGCAGAAAATCTGCAAAAAATAAATAAGTATACCAATATCATTCTACCGTTTGTATTAATTTGTGTTGATTACATCGCCATAGTATGTGCAGAAGAACTTGCCTTTAACTTCCGTAACTTCTATACCGGTAACAGCAAGCTGCATATCTCCTGGCTTAACTTTTGGGTAGTGTTTCCACTACTTTATCTCATCTTCTTAAATATTGAACAGCTCTATAACCGCCGCGCGCAGTTCTGGCAGATAATCCAAAAACTCTTTATCACTAGCTGCTATGCTGTTACAAGCATTATCATATTACTCTATATAGCACGCATTGCAGGTTCAACTTCCAGAATGTTTATAGCAGTTTTCTGGATATTGAGCTTTATACTGCTTGTAGTATTTCGGTATATCGTTAAAAAGATACTTGAAAAATACCAGCTTCTGCAAATACCAGTGCTCATCATCGGCGCAGGCAAAACAGCAGAACTACTTGTACAAGGAATTAAAAACGACGCCGGTATGGGTTATAAAATAATCGGTTTATTAGAAGACAATCAAGTAGAACAAGGCATACTTGAAAACTACCCTGTACTCGGTAAATTCAGCGACGCAGAACAAGTAATAGCAAAATATAACATCAATCACGTCTTTATAGCAGCGCCGGGGTTAGAACAAGGTAAACTTACAAAACTAATCTACAAAGTACAGCCTTTAGTAAAAAGCATGGGAGTAATACCAAACCTTGTGGGCATACCAATGGGCGGCATAGAAGCAGAAAGCCTGTTTAACGAAAAACTGATGCTGTTAAGGCTTAAAAATAACCTTGCAAGACCAATAAACAGATGGATAAAAACAATCTTTGATTATGTACTTACAATAACAGGCACAATAGCAATAAGCCCGATACTTATTGTAATAGCCTTATGGATATATAAAGACTCACCGGGGCCTGTAATCTTTAAACACCGCAGAATAGGGAAAAACGGCAAAGAATTTAACTGTTACAAATTCCGCAGCATGTGCGTAGATGCCAAAGAAAAATTAGAACAGCTGTTAAAAACAGACCCGGAAGCAAAAGCAGAATGGGAAAAAGACTTTAAGTTAAAGAATGACCCACGCATAACCAAAAGCGGGGTATTTTTACGCAAGACAAGTTTAGATGAACTGCCGCAGATATTCAACGTACTGAAAGGTGAAATGAGCCTTGTAGGGCCAAGGCCAATCATCAAAGACGAGATGATAAGGTACGGGGAATACATTAACGACTACCTGATGGTAAAACCGGGCATCACCGGCATGTGGCAGGTAAGCGGCAGAAGCGACACAAATTACAAACAAAGAGTACAGCTAGACAGCTGGTATGTACGCAATTGGAGCATATGGCTTGACGCAATGCTGTTATGGAGGACGGGTAAAACTGTCTTGTCTAAAAAAGGCGCATATTAAAAACTTTTAATAAAGGAGTAAATGAATTATGAAAGTAGTATTATTAGCAGGTGGATTTGGGACGCGAATTAGTGAAGAAAGTCAGTATAAACCGAAACCAATGATTGAAATAGGAGGAATGCCTATACTTTGGCATATAATGAAAGAATATTCATATTATGGATATAATGAATTTATTATTTGTGCTGGATATAAACAACATATGATTAAAGAATGGTTTGCTGATTACTTTTTACATACTAGTGATATTACCTTTGATTTTACTAATAAAAATAATATTATTGTTCACAATCAACATACAGAACCTTGGAAGGTAACTGTAGTTGATACAGGTCTTAATACTATGACAGGCGGACGCATAAAAAGAATTCAAAAATATGTAGGGAATGAAACGTTTTTGATGACATATGGTGATGGCGTCTGTGATGTAAATATTAATGAACTTTTACGTTTTCATAAAGAACACGGAAAAATTGCAACACTTACGGCTGTTATGTTAGATCAATCCAAAGGAGTTTTAGATATAGGTCCTAATAATAATGTAAAAGCATTTAGAGAAAAGAGTCAAGTTGATAGTGCTCCGATAAATGCTGGATATATGGTTTTTGAGCCAGAAGTTTTTAATTATATTGAAGGAGATTCAACTATACTCGAGCGTGAACCGTTGGAAGCTTTAGCTAAGGAAGGGCAATTAATGTCTTATATTTACAAAGGTTACTGGCAATGTATGGATACTAAACGTGAAAGAGATATGCTTAATGAACTTTTAGAAAAGGGTAAGGCACCGTGGAAGGTATGGGAGGACTAATGACTGAATTCGATTTAAATTTTTATAAGGATAAAAAAATTTTTGTGACTGGGCACACCGGTTTTAAAGGATCTTGGTTGTGTAAGATTTTAGCGAATATTGGAGCTGAGGTTACTGGATATTCATTAAAACCTCCAACAGATCCTTCTTTATTTAATATTGCGAATATTGAAAGAGATATTCATTCTGTAATTGGTGATATTCGTAATTATAAAACTTTAAAAGAAGCCTTTGATGAAGCACAGCCTGAAATTGTGTTGCATCTAGCAGCACAGCCTATTGTTCGCGATAGTTACAAAGAGCCAGCTTATACATATGAAACTAATGTAATGGGGACTGTAAATATTTTAGAATGTGTTCGCAATAGCTCTTGTGTAAAGTCTTTTTTGAATGTTACTACTGATAAGGTATATTTGAATAAAGAATGGAATTGGGGATATCGTGAAAATGAAGAGTTGGATGGGTTTGACCCATATTCTAATTCTAAATCCTGTAGTGAGCTTGTAACACATTCATATAAAAATAGTTTCTTTTCTGACGGCAGAGTTGCTATTTCCACAGCAAGAGCCGGCAATGTAATAGGTGGTGGCGATTTTGCACATGATCGGATTATTCCAGATTGTGTGCGTGCTGCTATTGAAAAACATGATATTGTAGTAAGAAATCCTTTTTCTACAAGACCATATCAACATGTGCTTGAACCATTATATGCATATCTTATGATAGCAGCTAAACAATATGAGGACATTAAATATGCAGATTATTATAATGTTGGACCTGATGATGTAGATTGTTTTCAAACGGGTGCATTAGTAGATTTATTTGTTAAAAAATGGGGCGAAGGATTGAAGTGGATTAATCGTTATGACGGAGGACCTCATGAAGCTAACTTTTTAAAATTAGATTGCTCTAAATTAAAGACAACTTTTAAATGGCATCCACGCTGGAATTTAGATATTGCTATTGAAAAAGTTGTTGAATGGAGCAAATGCTGGCAAGACGGCGAAGATGTAAACTCGTGTATGGATAAACAAATAGAAAGTTTTTTGAGTGTTTGATTGGAGGATGAAATAATGTCAATCTGGAAAAATGAAGAAGAAGCACGTTTATATATAAAAAATTTGGTAGCGCAATATTATCATGATTTTAAAGAAAACAAAAAAGAATATGTAGAAGGAGAACGTATTACCTATGCGGCACGTGTTTTTGATGAGAATGAGATATGTGCTTTAACTGATGCAGCTTTAGATTTTTGGTTAACTACAGGACGTTTTGCCGAGCAATTTGAAAAAGAATTTGCAAAATGGATTGGCGTAAAATTTGCACACCTTGTGAATAGTGGGTCTTCTGCAAATTTAATAGCTTTTATGACTTTAACAGCTCCAGAACTCGGTGATAGACAAATAAAAAAAGGCGATGAAGTTATCACTGTAGCATGTGGTTTCCCAACAACTGTTACGCCTGTTCTGCAATATGGTGCAGCACCTGTTTTTGTAGATGTAACAGTTCCTCAGTATAATATTGATGTAACAAAATTAGAAGCAGCGCTTTCGCCTAAAACAAAAGCAGTTATGATTGCTCATACGCTTGGAAATCCTTTTGATTTAAAAGAAGTAAAAGCATTTTGTGAGAAACATAATTTATGGTTAATTGAAGATAATTGTGATGCTTTAGGTTCGGAGTATACAATTGGAGATGAAACTAGATATACTGGAACTTGGGGTGATCTTGGTACTTCTAGCTTTTATCCACCACATCATATGACTATGGGTGAAGGTGGTTGTGTATATACTAATAATTCTTTACTTAATAGATTAATTTTGTCATATCGTGATTGGGGTAGGGATTGTATTTGTCCGTCTGGGCAAGATAACTTCTGTAAGCATAGATTCGATGGCCAGTATGGAGAATTGCCTAAGGGATATGATCATAAATATGTTTATAGCCATTTGGGCTATAATTTGAAGGTTACAGACATGCAAGCGGCGATTGGCTGTGAACAATTGAAAAAATTCCCTTCTTTTATTGAGCGTCGTCGTCATAATTGGGAAAGATTATATAACAATCTAAAAGATATACAAGATAAGATTATTTTACCTGAACCGGCAGAAAATAGTATGCCGTCATGGTTTGGTTTTTTAATATCTGTGAAACCAGAAACAGGATTAAAAAGAAATGATGTAACTAGATATATTGAGGAACATAATGTACAAACGCGTTTGTTGTTTAGTGGAAATTTGATTAAGCATCCTTGTTTTGATCAAATACGTAATACAGATGCTTACAGAGTTGTGGGAGATTTATCTAATACAGAATTTATTATGAATAATACTTTTTGGGTTGGTGTATATCCAGGCATGACAGATGCAATGATTGATTACATGGCTAAAGTTATAAAAGAGGCTGTAAAGTAAAGGAGTTTCTATTATGAACAGAATGTTGTTGGATTGTACATTGCGTGATGGCGGTTATGTTAATGATTGGGAATTTGGACATGAGAAAATTGTAGAGATTTTTACAAGGATAGTAAGTGCAGGCATAGATGTAATTGAAGTAGGCTTTTTAGATGACAGAAGAAAGTTTGATATAAATCGTACTATTATGCCAAATACAGAAGCGGTTAACGAAATTTTTGCCGGATTAGATAAAGGCAAGTCTTTGGTTGTTGCCATGATTGATTATGGTACTTGTGCATTGGAAAATATACAGCCTTGCAGAGAAACTTTTTTAGATGGTATCAGAGTAATTTTTAAAGAACATTTAATGCATGAAGCATTAAATTATTGTAAGGAATTAAAGAAATTAGGATATAAAGTTTTTGCACAAATGGTTTCTGTTACAACATATACGGATGAAAAATTAAAAGAATATGCTGATTTAGTTAATTCAGTAAAACCATTTGCTAATTCTATGGTTGATACTTACGGGCTTTTACACCAAAAACAATTAATGCATATTTTTCATAAATTGAATGAATATTTGGATAAGGAAATTATTATAGGATTTCATGCTCATAATAATTTTCAATTAGGATATGCAAATTGTATAGAATATTTAATTTCAGATACAGAACGCACTTTATTAGTTGATGGTACATTATATGGAATGGGTAAAAGCGCCGGCAATGCACCTATTGAACTGCTTAGTATGTTTATGAACGAAAGATTTAAAGCTAATTATGATATAACTCAAATCTTAGAAGCTATTGACAATACTATTTTAGATATATATAAGAAACAATATTGGGGCTATAATATGTTTTTCTTTATATCGGCTGCAACTAAGTGTCATCCTAATTATGTTCAATTTTTGATGAACAAAAAGACATTGTCTGTTAAACAGATTATTGAGATATTAAATAGTTTATCTTTTGAAAAGAAACTTCTTTATGATGCGAAATATGCTGAACAGGTATATTTAAAATATCAAGATGTTGTTTGTGACGATAAAGCTGATATAGAAAAGTTAAAAAAAGTTTTAAAAAATAAAGAAGTCTTGCTGGTAGGACCTGGAAATAACATTAAAAGAGAGCGCACTAAAGTAAAAAAATTAATTTCTGAAAGAAAGCCAATTGTTATTTCTGTTAATTATGCACCGAAAGATATTAAAATAGATTATGTTTTCTTAACAAAAACTAAAAGATATACTTTACTTTTGAATGACTTGCATGGTAGTGAGAACGAAAATGTAGGAATAATTGCAACATCAAATGTTACTAAGGCAAGAGGAAATTTTCATTACATCTTAAATTATGGAACATTAATTGACAGAGATACAGAAGTCATAGACAATTCTCTGGTAATGTTTTTAAAAGAAGCTGTTGCTTTGGAAATAAAGAAGGTGTATTTGGCGGGTTTTGATGGTTATTCTAAACGAGGCGATAATTATTTCGATGTTAGCAGAGAGTATAGTTTTGCTAAAGAAAAAGCTGACTATTTTAATGAATATGTAAAAGAATTTTTAAATACTGTTAAAGATAAATTAATTATAAAATTTATAACTAAATCAAAATATAATAAAATTTGAGGAATAAAATGAAAATATATAAATTAGTAGTTTTCGATCTGGATGGAACTTTATTAGATACTTCTGAAGGGATTTTAGCTGCTGTACGATTTACTATAAATACAACAGGTAAAAGTATGCCAGATCCTGATAAATTAAAAGAATATATAGGGCCACCTATACAACAGTCTTTTGCAGATACTTTTAATATAACTGGTAATGATTTAGATAATATGGCTTTAATTTTTAGGGATCGTTATAAAGATTATGAATTGCTAAAAGCAAAACCGTATAAAGGAATATATGATTTATGTAATAATTTAAAAAATAATAGTTACATGCTGGCAGTTGCAACTTATAAACGAGAAGATTATGCAAAAAAATTATTGAAGCACTTTAAGTTTAATAAATATATGTCAGTAATTTGTGGAGCTGATTTTGAAGGTAAATTAACAAAAGCTGATATTATAAAAAAAGTTATTTCTTTAGCAAATATAAATGACTGCAATGATGTTGTTATGATTGGAGATACTAAACATGATGCCCTTGGTGCGCAACGTTTAGGAATTGATTTTATAGGAGTAACATATGGTTTTGGATATAAAGCATCTAGTGAAGTTATAGGTAATAATATTGTAGGAATAGCTAATAATACTAATGATATTTTTAAGATCTTGATGGGAGAAAATAAATAAATGAAAATAAAGGTTGCGAAATATATAGCAGAATTTTTAGTGAAAAACGGCATAAAAGATTGTTTTATGGTGACAGGTGGAGGTGCAATGCATTTGGATGATGCATTAGGTCATCAACAAGGCTTGCAATGTACATTTAATCACCATGAACAAGCTTCTGCAATAGCCGCCGAAGGCTATACAAGAATGACTGGTAATTTAGCTGCAGTTTGCGTTACAAGTGGCCCTGGCGGAACCAATGCAATTACAGGAGTTATGGGAGGATGGGTTGATTCTATACCAATGTTCATTATTTCTGGGCAGGTAAAAAGAGAAACTACAATTTGGTCATGTCCAGAATTAAATTTAAGGCAATTAGGTGATCAAGAATTTGATATTATAAATTCTGTGAAAAATATGACTAAATATGCAGTTATGGTTAAAGAACCTAATGAAATTGCATATCATTTAGAAAAAGCATTATTTTTAGCTACTAACGGAAGAGGCGGGCCTGTATGGCTTGATATACCATTAGATGTACAAGGTGCATTTATAGAAACAGATGAATTATCACATTTTGATGCTAATATCGAAAAACCATGGCAAATAGATCAAGTTAAAAGTCATATTATTGAAACTATAGTTGCTAAAATAAAAGATGCAAAAGCACCGTTATTTCTTGCTGGTACAGGTGTTAGATTAGGAAACGCAGAAAATGAGTTATTAGCTGTATTGAAAAAATTTCAGATTCCTGTAGTTACAGCATGGAATGCAAATGATACAGTTGCTTTCGATAATGATTATTTTGTTGGAATGCCTGGAACAGTAGGCACAAGACCTGGAAATTTTGCTGTACAAAATTGTGATTTGCTGATTAGTTTAGGATGTCGTTTAAATATCAGGATGATAGGATATAATCATTATGATTTTGCTAAAAATGCATATAAAATTATTGTTGATATAGATCCGCGTGAGCTAATAAAACCTACTGTAAAAGCAGATTTCCCTGTAAACGCCGACGTGAAAGATGTTTTAAATAAACTATTAGAGTCTAATTATGAGGCAGACGGAAGGCATTTAAATTGGTTGAAGTGGTGTAAAAATTTGTATGTAAAATATCCTGCAACTATTCCAGAATATAATAATAATAAATCTGAAAATATAAATCCGTATGTATTTATTGATAAACTTTTTAATCATTTGAATAGTACAGATAGAATAATTTGTGGTAATGGCAGTGCTTGCGTTATAACATTTCAAGCATGTAAGATTAAGCAAGGGCAAAGAATGTTTACTAATTCCGGTTGCGCAGCAATGGGATATGGATTTCCAGCAGCCATTGGTGTTGCAGTTGCAGATAATTCATATAGAACCATTTGCTTAGATGGAGACGGTAGTGTAATGATGAATATTCAGGAATTAGCTACCGTTGCACATAATAATTTAAATGTAAAACTTATCATAATTAATAATAATGGTTATCACTCTATCAGGCAAACTCAAAGCAATTTGTTTGAACCACCATTTATTGGTATTGATGTTCAAAGCGGAATAAGTTTTCCAGATTTTTCAAAAATTTCAGAAGCATTTGGGCTAAAATACTTTAAATTAGATACCAAAGAAAATTGTGACAAAGTTATTGAAGAAGTATTAAATTACGATAGTGCATGCGTATTCGAAGTTGTAGTAGATTCAACACAAAATTTTGCGCCAAAATCTTCATCTAAAGTATTACCTGATGGAAAGATAATATCTCCATCCATAGATGATATGGCTCCATTTTTAGAAAGAAAAGAATTTAATAATATAAAATTTAAATAATTTAAGGTATATAAAATGAAAAAAATTATAATTACTGGTCCAACAGGTGCAATAGGACATGCATTAATAGAAAAGTGTTTACAGGAGCAATGCGAAATTTATGCGATATGCCGTCCTAAATCAGAGAGAATTAAAAATTTGCCGGACAATATAAAATTACATATTATTGAATGTGATTTAGCTGAACTTATGAATGCAGAAGCGCAACTACCCAAGAATTGTGATATTTTTTATCATTTTGCTTGGAATGGGACTTTTGGGGAAACAAGAAATGATATGATATTACAAATAAAAAATATTAAATATACAATAGAGGCTGTTAATTTAGCTAAAAAATGCGGGTGCCACACATTTATAGGGGCTGGTTCACAAGCAGAGTATGGCAGGGTAAAAGGAAAACTTAGAGATGATACGCCAGTGTTTCCTGAAAATGGCTATGGTATGGCAAAATTATGTGCAGGACAGATGAGCAGATTGGAAGCACATAAATATGGTTTAAAACATATTTGGACAAGAATTTTAAGCGTATACGGCCCATATGATGGAGCTTACACGATGGTTATGTCAAGTATTCAAAAAATGTTGAAGAAAGAGAAAACATCATTTACTAAGGGCGAACAACAATGGGATTATTTATATTCTAAAGATGCGGGCGGTATAATGTATGATTTAGCGGAAAAAGGTATTGATGGTAAAATATATTGTTTAGGTAGTGGTAAAGCAAAACAACTAAAATATTATATTGAAGTCATTCGTAATAATATTGATATTAATTTACCAATAGGCTTTGGAGAAATACCTTATTCTGACAAACAAGTAATGTATTTATGTGCAGATGTAAGTGATCTTTTAAATGATTTAAATTACAAATATCAATATGATTTTGAAAAAGGCATAAAAGAAACAATAGAATGGTGTAAGGAAAATTATATTGAAAAATAAAAATAGTTTACATATGACAACGCAGCTTAATATTATACAATTTATAAAATTTAGTATTGTTGGTGTTTCTAATACCGTAATTGGGTTAGGCAGTTATTATGTGTTCCTTTATTTGGATTGCCATTATATGTTAGCTAATATTTTGTCATGGATTATAAGTGTTTTTAATGCATTTTTTTGGAACAGCAAATATGTGTTTAAAACGACTAATACATGGTTTAAGGCTCTGCTTAAAACATATGTATCTTATGGATTTTCATTTGTAATTGGAGCAATAATTTTATATATTTTAGTTGAAATAGCAAAAATATCTGATATTATTGCTCCATTACTGGTATTAATAATAACTATTCCATTAAATTTTATATTAAACAAATTTTGGACTTACAATAATTGAGGTAGTAATGAAATGGCAAAAAAAATAAGCGTTTTAATACCTTGTTTTAATGAAATTGAAAATGTAAAACCTATAAGCGAAGCTGTTGTAGAACAATTCGATAAATATTTACCAGAGTATGATTATGAACTTGTTTTTATAGATAATTATTCTACTGATGGCACAAGAGAAGTACTTAAAAATATTTGTTGTAAAAATAAAAAAATAAAAGCTATTTTTAATACTAAAAATTTCGGACAGTTTAACTCACCGTTTTATGGTATGTTGCAAACCACAGGCGATTGTACAATTACGATGTGTTGTGATTTTCAGGATCCGGTAGAGCTTATTCCTCAATTTGTAAGAGAATGGGAAAAAGGTTATAAAATAGTTTCTGCAATAAAAACAAGCAGTGAAGAAAACGGTATAATTTATTTTTTGCGTTCATGCTACTATAAATTGATTAAGAAAATGTCAGACGTTGAGCAAATAGAACATTTTACTGGTACAGGATTATATGATAAGAGTTTTATAGAAGTATTACGAAAATTAGATGACCCGACACCATTTTTAAGAGGAATTGTAGCAGAATTGGGACCTAAACGTAAAGATATATATTATAAACAGGCTGAACGCAGGGCTGGTAAAACTCATAACAACTGGTATCGTTTATATGATGCTGCAATGTTAAGTTTTACTTCTTATACAAAAATAGGCTTAAGAATGGCTACAATTTTTGGGTTTATTTTTTCTGCTGTTAATATGGTTCTTGCATTAGTGTATTTAATTGCAAAATTAATTTGGTGGGATGAATTCACATTAGGTACGGCACCTATGTTAATAGGCATATTCTTTACCGGTTCCGTACAATTATTTTTTTTAGGGCTGTTAGGTGAATATATTTTAAATATAAATACGCGAACAATGCACCGACCATTGGTTGTAGAGGAAAGAAGGATAAATTTTGATTGAACGAAAAGTAATTGATAGAAATTCAGAAATAGATTTTTGGAAATTCTCTTTTTCTATAGTGATTGTTTTACTACATTCTTTTAATTTATTTGACGGAAAAAATCTTTATATGCCAGGTGGGGCTATAGGAGTAGATTTCTTTTTTATTGTAACAGGTTTTTTGATGGTCAATACCATCTATAAAAACAAATGCATATCTGGGGGGGATTTACTTTGGCGAAAATTTAAAACTATTTGTCCATATTTTTATTTATCGGTAGTACTTGCCTTTGTTGTGAGGACTGTTTTCGAAATTGATAATGCACCTATGTTGCATAAAATATTACTATTAATTAATGAAATATTGCTATTACAAGCTGCTGGATTTGGAGTGTATGCTGTAACTGGTTCTGCATGGTATTTATCTGCTATGTTTTTAGGAATTGGAATTTTATTTCCATTAGTAAAAAATTTTGGAGATAGTTATAATAGTAGTTTCGCTTTTATAGTAAGTGCATTAATTCTTGGTGCCCTTTCATCAAGCATAGGTCATACTAGTAATCCTGGTTATATGATTAATGGAATAATATTTTTAGGATTGCTTAAGGGAATTGCAGAAATATCATTGGGATGCTTTGCTTATTTTGTTGTACATAAAGTTAATAGTTTAAAAATAGGAAATAATATTAAAACTTTGTTAACCTTATTAAAGTATATTTGCTTTATATTTGTAATATATTTTGCTACTCTCGAAGAAAGCAATAGTTATTTAATGTTTAGTTGTGTAGGAATTTTATTTATAGGAATAGTTT
>OGWQ01000701.1_pt1 | contig 23661 bp, 29 predicted proteins | sample 1576091 | NCBI WGS metagenome assembly OGWQ01 (sample SAMEA3541584, study PRJEB24748) | human gut metagenome | biome: human gut; feature: human-associated habitat; material: faeces | place: China | collected 2012
TGTAGTCCCAAGGAATCTTGTTAGTAATAACAATGTCCGTGCTGAATGGTTTCAGTTCCCCGGTCACAAGGTCATATACCCCGTTGTTGAAAGCAATCAGGTTTGCATCTGACTGTTCTTTTTCATCAACAATCAATTCCATGTAATCAAGGACTTCCCGGCGTTGCATCTTTTTCAGGTTTGGGATGTGCTGAATCATGTTTGATTCAATTTCTTTGTACCCATTGGAATACACACCGTCTTTGTATATATGCAACTGACCGTTGATTTTGATAACGTGTGCCGTGTTCTTCATAAACACTGCAAACTTGTCAAACAGGAATGTGCTGCCAAGGAAAAAAACAGGTTTCTGAAAAGCATCATCACGCAAGATCACTTCCAGTTCATCATCTGACAGCGGTTGTTTCAGAACAAACTTGTTCAGGATGCGGATGCACTCACGGGTTTCTTCAACCGTGAAATCATTTGCAGTCAGGGTCAGGATGTAATTGAAAAGTGCCTGATTCCTTCCGTCCCCGGCATCCATATCAACAAAGTCTGCGGTTGCCTTGACCGGGAACAACCACTTGGGAACTTCCTGATACTTTCCACCTTCTTCAATGTCCCATTCACAAAACCTTTCTTCACCGTCAATCTTGATAACCTCATAGGATAACTTACTGCCGACTTTTATATCAGCAGTAAGACCAACCGCCAACTGAACGTGTGTCCTGTTCCTTGAAATGGTGTGATTCTTGAAAAGAAAGTGTTTTCCCCTACTGGTACAAAGGACTTTACAGTCAAGTTGCAGTTCTTCCACAATGTTCATCAGAATTTCAGATTGGTCAGAATCATCAATGTCAATAAGGATGGTGTCATCAGCCAAAACCCCGCCGAACCCGTTCAGGTTTTTCACTTCATCATAGGTTTTCCATGTGGTTCTGTTTTTCAGTTTTTCAATGCTTGCCTTGCCTTTGGTTTCAACATAACCTTTGTAAAGCATCTTTTATCACCTACCTTATGTGATGTTTTCTAACACCTTTTTATAAAAATCCTTATTCCTGATGTTACGGTCAAAAGACTGCTGCCTTGATCGCAACAAAAATTTCAACTCTTTTAGTTCTTTCTTCTGTTCCTTCAATGTGTTTCTTGGTTCTTTTAGGCATTCCCTGTACTTTTTTACATCAGCATTGCGATCCTTCCAAACTTTTGTGTTCTTCCTGTGTGAATCCCGGAGAAGCTGCGAGTTTTTAACACCCGTCTGAATCTGTGAAATACAGTGCTTTGTCTGCCTGATCTGCTGTTCTGCATACTTGACCTTTTGCGTGTACCCTTCAATGTAAATGCTGTGTTCCTTTTGAACCTGTTCAAATTGTTCAGCCTGTTTCTGAACAAATTCTTTAATCTGCTGTTCACATTCCGGGGTGAAACTGCTTCTGATAAGTTTCAGCAGTTTCCTGACCTTGGTGATGCTGCGAATATTCAAAAATTCTTCAAGATGAACAATCATTGAACCATTTTCATATCTGATTTCTAAATCCATGAAAAACCTTCCTTCCCGGTGTTACGCTACAACACCAAATTGTTTCAAGCGTTTCTTCGCTAAATCTATGTACCACTGCCTATCAAGTTCAGGCGGTGTTTTTACCCCAACAACTGAATCATTGAAAATGAAACAGTGGTCAGGTGTATTACCGAATTTTTCACCCTTTGCTTTCACCTGTTTGCGTTTCAGCAGTCTGCCGTCCTTCTGATCGTTGGATGCAAATACACGGTATGACTTATAGGTGTATCTGTCCTTGTCCAGGTATTCATATACTGTCTTGATGACCCTTTTGCCTGTATGACTAATGACCGGGTTGCAATGCTCATGTTCCACCCAATCATACTTGTCTGATAACTTGACAATCTTCTGAAACATAATCAGGTCATCACACTGATTGATGGTCTGTTCAACCGGGGTTTTCTTGACCATGTAGTCAATCACTGCTTTATTCAGTATCGGTAAATCATAGTCAATAGCTGAAAGTTCTTTGACATATGCACCAATTCTTTCAACACCACCATCAGTACCAATCCAAAGATAATTGTTTACGTCCTTCTGATAGATTTCTGATATATTGTCAAGTTCAAGCAAGATTGAACATTGTTCAGTAGAACAACGCTGTTCCCACTCCCAACAAATATCATCAACCATTTCAAAGGCTTCATCAGTGTCAGGAATCCAAATGATCAGACCATCGGTATTTGACTGAATTAGTTCAAGTCCCGGCACTACTTCCAAATGCTCGATTAAGTCAAGCAACATTAACTGACCGTTAATACACATACAGTTGTTATTACGTGGATCATATGCAGCATTGGTTTCATCTTTCATTGCCCCTGAAAGTGCATTCAGCATCTTCTTATACGGCAACTGTGCTTTCTTCCACCGCTTGACTTCTTTCTTATTCCCGGCATTTTTTGCAGCAATCTGTTTTTCCTTCATTGCCTTACGGGTGTTATACACAAGCGGGTAATTATCATTGGTTGCTGCTCTTGTTACCAGCCCCCAAGCAATCAGCATTGACGGATAATAATTATTCACATCAACGTGCAGCAGTTGCCCGGTTTTATGTATTGGTTCAGCAGTTGCCCCGTGTACCCCACCAAAACCGAATGAATGGGGAATACCCGCAACTACTGTTTCAAGACCCTGTTCTTTGTACCAAGTACGTTTTGAGTATTTATCCATGTGTGCCAAGTCCATTGACAAGGCTTCCTGTCTTTTCTGTTCAAACCAGTCCTGAACATATTTATATTTTTTCAATCGTAAGCACGGCAAGAAGTAGAAATCAAATTCATCATCAAATGATCTGCGGGAACATCCAAGCACCTTTGCGGTGATTCTTGCTTCACTGTCCCCTATATCAGACAGGTTCACAATGTCCGGGAAAGCCTGAATGATACCGTGCATTGCATTAAATTCATCTATTTTTTCAAGGAATACTTTGATGGTTTCTTCCACATCATGCCGACAGTAGAAAACCGTCATTTCAATTTCTTCCTTGGTCAATTTCCTGTTTATTCTAAAATCAACATCCGTTTCCTTGATATTGCTGCCAAGAAAACCTTCCAGTGTTTTCAAACCAACCGGGGGGTTCGGCATAACATCATAGTTAATCATTGGAACTTTGTTGAACGCTGATGAAAATTGCCACCCTTCCTTTTTTTCAACAATTATCCAGTCATTGATTCTTTTGGGGTTCATTCCCAACAGAATACCTTTCATAATGTACTGGTCATAGTGGCGGTTATTATAACCTACCCATATATCCTTGCTATTCGCTTCATATAAGGCTTTTAATTCATCAGGGTTATTGATTATCACATATTCTTTTTTCTTGGTCACATCAATGAAAACGGCAAGCCAATCTTCCTTGAAAACCTCAAAGTCATAAAAAATCACTACATTCACCCTTTCTGAAAATAGCGGTGGAAGGTGCGACCCCGCCACCGCCTGATAACATTCTAAGTTAAGACTTCTTAACTTTGCAAGTAAAATTTTTTAGCAATCAAAAACTTCCTTGATTGTGATAGGGTTAAAGGCATCTGCCTTGTAATCAACCTCAACTTCAATCACATTCTGAATGGACTGGAATACATCAAGAATCTGATCTGCAAAATCTGCATAGTTCACAAATTCAACAGGTGTGTCATCTTCTGCAATCAGCTTGTTCACCCAAGTGCATACAGACTTGATTGCCTGTCCGTCCGTCCACTTTGCGGAACTGTTGCCGGAAATAACACGGTTGAAGAAGATCATGCGGTTTGCCTGTTCACCTTCCTTGATCTTTGCCTGAACTGCAAACATCAACTTATCCTGTGCCTTGGTCAACTTAATTTCCATCTTCTCAATACCAATGATATATGTACCATCCGGCACATCAGCAAAATCATTGTCAGGTGCGTTCTGCACCTCATTCTGTAATTCCTGTAAATCAACCTTTTCATCAAATGCACTGAAATCAATAGCCATAATTTTTCACCTTTTAACCTTTCTTATTTGCTTAATACTAACTTTAACAACTCAAACGCCTGAACCTCATTGAACCCGGCTTTTACATAGGAATCATAGATTTTCTTTGCAGCAGCTGCACCATCTTCCGGCGGTACATCCTGTTTAGGTGCTGCCGGGTTCGGCTTCTTCATTGAACGGCTACCCGCTGTGTTCATTCCTTCTGTGATTGCTGATGCAAGGATTGCACCAAACAGTTCATCAGGTAAACCAAAAGGATTGTTCATGTTCTTTTACCTCACTTTCTTAGCGTGTTTTTCTTACTCTGCGGGTTCTGCCAGTCGGCTGTTCATCTACTGCCGGGGTTTCATCCGCTGTTGTATCTGCATTATCAGGCTGTGCCTGTGCTGCGCTTCTTCTTGTGCGTCTGCCCTTCTCCGGCGGGTTCATTGCCCCGTCAATAGGGTTTTCCGGCTTAGGGTTGTCTGCCTGTGCAAGTCTTTTGATTCCTGCATTAAATTCTTCTCTTGTGATTACCTTCATAACCTCAACACCATCAACGATCAGGTCAACCGTATCACCCTTATGCTTCATCACATAGTTATCATCAGCCGGAACATAGAAATATGCATCTGCTTTCAGTGTGACAGATTCAGAATCAGTGTTCGTTGTACCGTCCTGAACAGGTTCAGACTTTTCAGCATTTCTTTCCTTACGTGTTCTTCTTGGTGGTTTCTGTAAATCCGGTTTCGGTACTTTATCGGCAACATCCATTGCTTCATCAAATGGTACTTCTTCCTGTCCCGGAAAAGCCTGATCAATAGCCTTGTCAACTTCATCCATGTGATCAGCAATCTTCTGTTCATTTTCTGCCTGAACTTCTGCCCTACTCTTGCGTGTTCTTCCAGTCTTTGGTGCTGCATCTTCTGTTGTGGTAGGTGGTGTTGCTGTGGATGCAGTCTTTTTTCCACCCCTTGCCCGTCTGCCGTTTGCATCCGGCTTTTCAAGATCGGATGCAGCCTGTGCATCAGCCTGACCCATTTCTGCATCTGTCTTATACTCACCGACTTCATAGAAGTTGCGGATTTTATCAGCTACATAATTCAGATCATTGTCAATGGCGTATGCTGGGAACATCCCCATAGGTGACTTCACGGTGTCCTTGCCACTGTTCTGTGTGTAGAAGTAGTATTTTCCTTCATTCACACCTGTTCTAAGTACAATGGTGAAAAGTCCTTCAATGGTGATCTTCTCACGAAGTAACTTTCCGATCAGCTTAATAGTAGTAACACCATTTTCAAGTGTTTCTGTGTGGGTCATATAAGCAACCACCACATCATCAGGAAGTTCCTTACATACCTCAATGATTTCAAAGTAGTTTGCACCAAAATCATTCCACTTGTCCCAACCGTTTTCCTTGATACGGTTCATGTACGGAACTGAAAGAATATACTGGAAGTCATCAACAACAATCAGCTTCTTTCCGGCTGCTACCTGTTCTTTCATAAACTTGCAAATCTTGCGTGATTCAACCTCACTGTTAATCATTGTGAACTTACCCTTGAACGGTAACGGCTTACCAACCGGGTTCACAACGGCAGTTGTTGCCGGATCGCAATTTCTCATACTGGTACTTTTTCCTGTACCTGATTCACCCATAATCAAAAGCATCTGTGCCATATTATTTCACCTGTCCTTTCTTCTCCTGAATAACTGTTTTATTCTTGATGATCTTTTTCACACGGCTGTTAGTACCAAATAATTTGATTGCAAGTGCAGCGGTGAAAGCATTGTATTCATTAGGTTCTTCATTTTTCGCACACTTAACAACTGTTTTCGTTCCATCTTTCCAAAATACAACTGTTGCATTTTTAGATTTTAAGATACGATCAGGTTCTAAAAATTCATTCTTTTTATAGCGATTATCAAAATGTGATCTAACCGACTTATGTGTGTTTGGCGTTGGTATACCTAACCCAAACATAGGTAAATCATATCTTGGGTATTGAAATGCTGATGTACCGTATACTTCATTCATGGATTTCTTAAATGATTCAGTCAACTGCGGGTTATCATATTTGTACTCTGCCATTATTCTTCACTCCCTTCATCTGTGCTGCCTTCTGTTACTCTGCTTGACCATAAATCAGCATAGTGCAAAATCAGGTACAGCGGTGTTTCATTTCCCTTCACCGCATAGTTTGCTGATTCATACAGACCATCATGGTATCTGATCGCAAATTCTTCATCTTCCGTCAGGTCAATGAAAAGTGTTGCTAACTTGATACTGCGTGTTGCATGATCAAGCGGAAGAAGTGCCGGATTACGTTTGAACGGTTTGGCTTCTGATGCCTTGCCTGACTTCAAAATGTTAGGTACATACATCTGCTTTCCATAATCACCGCACTTGCCAAGGTCATGTAATGCTGTTGCAATGATGACTGAATCACGGATTTCTGCATACTTGACCTTTCCAAGAAGTGCATAACCAATGTTTTCTGCTGCCATCATTACATTTCTGCTGTGATGAACAAGACCGAACTGACAAGCAAGGTGATTTCCACCGCTGCAAGGTGCTTCAAAGAATCCGATTTCTTCCATGTAGGCAATCAGATCTTCCATTCCCTCACGCTCGGTTGAAAGTAAGTGGTCAACCACATACTTCTTATTGTCAAGTTCCTTCTTGTTGTCCTCTGTCATCTGTTCAACTGTGTCCTGACCCTGTTCAGTTGTTTCCTGTGTTACTTCTGCGGTATTTTCAACCGCTGCATCTGCTTTCTTTTTTGCTGCCATGCTCTTTCACTCCTTTAATTATTTTTTATGTGATTCCATTCTGTCAGGAATGGATAGACACCGTATAAATTGGCGGGTAATTCACCCAGTTCAAGGTGTTCAATAAATCCCTTGAATTGTTCATAGTCCTTTGGATATAACAGGATGCCGACACCGCCCGCCTTTTCAATCTGCCTAAGATTGTATAACTGTAAGTCTGACGGTTTACCTTTTGGTGCTTTCAGTTCAATTCCTAAAAACCACCCGTTGAAGCAAACCAACAGGTCAGGAACACCGCTTTTTGTATAAGCTGCACCGCCCCAGTATTTCAATACCCAAGCACCCTTGTCCTTCAGGAACTTCTTGACCTTATTTTCAAAGTTTTTTTCTGCTGCCATGTTTTCATTCTCCATACAAAAATCTGTGTCGTCTGCGTTGTATTGCTCTTACTGAACGCCCCAACATTTTACTAAGTTCTGTGTCTGATATTTCATGCTTCATAACAAGTTCAGTTTCTTCATCAGACCAGTATTTCCTTTTATTGGGTGCATCCTGTGTTTTATGGTAATATCTCTTTTGCTGTTCACGCTTTGTCTTTTTGTACTTTTCCATATTTCTGTAATCAGATTTTCTAAGTATTTCAATCACCGCCCAACTGTTCATTGAATCGCATCTGATAGTTCAGAATCTTTTCTGTATAGTCTGTGGAATAGATGCCCTTTTCCCATAACCGGGTAGCACCATCTTCACCCATGTTGTACGCCATCAAGACCATATTGGTATCTTGATACCGTTCGAACAATTTCCTAAGTACGAACACACCCGCCCTGATGTTTTGGTATGGGTCTGTGAAATCCGTAACTCCAAGGGTATCAGTCAACCACTGGTGATTCATTTCATTGATCTGCATATAACCATAATCGTGTGTTGTACTGACAACTGACGGGTCAAAACTGCTTTCATTCTGTATCAGTGCCATGACAAGGGTAAAATCAAGGTTGTATCCGGCACAAAGGTAATATGTAAATTCCTGTTGTTCTTCCGGCATTTTGCAGTCAAACGGTGCGAAATCTAAGTCACCCACACCCCAGTCAAGGGAAATTTCCTGTGTGAATGTTCTGTTATCATACGCCCCATATACAAGGGTTTCTGTGCTTGACCGTTCAAGTCTGCGTTCCGTTGATTTCTCCTTGTCCTTGGCTGTTATATGAGTTTTCAGGGTATATCCTGACACACTACCAATCACCAAACCAACGACAAGTGCAACACCAATCAGAATCAAGACCCTTTTGACCATTGCCGACTTTCTCATGCTCTTTGAATAGTTCAATTTTCATCACCCCTTTCCGTGATTTTCAAATAAATGATTCCGGGAATTATCAGAATCGCACCAATGATGTATTCTTTCAGGTGTGCAGTAAGTGGTTCATATATTCCCATTTCAACCGCATAGTCAGCTGCACCGACTGCACCGATTATCAGGAATACACCGATAAATGCCATGATTCCAAATATCCAATTAAGTATTTTTGAATAATTCATCTGTCAGTTCCTTCCCTTCTTTCAACGCTGCAAGGTTTCTTTCTTCAACCGTCCCCTTCACCAGTAAGTAATAGTAAAAGCACGGTTTGGCTTGCCCTATGCGGTGAATACGCTTTTTTGACTGCTCCCACAAATCACATGACCCTTTGCCAAGTGGCAGTGTGTAATATATGATTTTGTTTGCTTTCTGATAGTTACCACCCATTGCACCCGCCTGATACTGAATGAATGTGATGGAATCATTTGCATTTTCGTATGCTGTCAGGTCTTTCTTCTGACCGTTCACAACTGAATAAGGTCTGTTCAGATCATTTAGCACACGTTGCATTACATCCAGTTCAGCAGTGAAGTTGTAAAATACAATCAATCTGTCCTGTGTGCTTTCAACCAAGTCCCGCAAGCCTTGCAATTTTTCCTTGTGATACTGCCCGCATAACTGCCGGGCATATAACATTTTCGTCAGGCTGTTATCACCGACCAGTTCAACATCATCAAACATCAGGTAACTGTTCTTGATGAAATACCTGTATTCCTTAGTGGACTTAAAGAATATTTTCTGTTCAGTCTGTTCAGGAAGTTCAAGGACTTCACTTGTTTTCATAAAAATGCACCCATGATCCGCAAGTTTCTTTTTCAAGTGTTCCGTGTGCTTGTACCCGGTTATAACTTCCCGCTTGAATCCGTCCCCGTTCTCAACCCATTCTGTCACAACATAACTGTTGTAAAAGGCTTTCTTTGTTATATTCCACCCCAACAACTGCACCTGTGACCACAACCTTTCATATTTCCCGGCTGTTGGTGTTCCTGATAACAAAATCACGCTTTCAGGTTTCATTTTCAGAATAAATTTTGAACGCTTGGCGGTTTCATTTGTGATAAGACTTGATTCATCAAGCATCATGGTAAATTCACTTATTTTCAGCAGCCAATCACGCCTAAAAGTCAGGTCATAATTGATGACACCAACAATCTGAATATCCATTTTGTATAATTCCTCGGTGTCAACCAGTGTCCTGAAATTGATTGCTTCACTTTTCTTTGTCAGGTTCATAACCCGGTATTCCGGGTAATACGTTTTCATATGATCAACCCAATCATCAACCTTTGACTTTTGGCATACGATCAGGTTTACTGTATTGTTCAGCAAATACATTTTTTCAGCACCTACAAAGGTTTTACCCAGTCCCATATCAAGATAATACGCACAACGGTTGAACTGTTCAGTTCTGTTCAGTGCATCTTCCTGATGAGGCATAAAGTGCAAATCATTCATCTTCCTTGAACCCATGCACTACATTCTGAACGGTATTATTCTCCATCTTTCTGCACCTCACCTTTCTGTTCCGTCAATGACTTATATTCATCAAGTAATACTTTCATTTCAGGGTCTTTTTCCGAAAACATTTCAAGCACCGCCATACGCTGCAATTTATTGATTCTTACGTCCATAGCTGTCTTTAATTCTGACACACGTTTTCTTGCCGCAACACGATTTTCGTATGTACCCATATCAACCTTTGTGACAATCTCACGACCACTTGCAACCCTTGAAACAGTATCATCAATACTTGCAATCTTTGCGACCGCCAAACCGTGATGCCCTGTTTTAACTACCACTACATCACCAACTTCATAGTTGTCATACATCGCATACTTTGACATACACACCTGTCCTCTTTCATTGTCATTTATGAAAGATACCTGTACGGTTTTATAATCTCCAAACATTTCTTCATCCTCACTTTCTTCAATTCCAAATAAAATGATCTGATCCTTTCTTAACCAGTAACAACCGTATTGACTGTTATGGTTTTTATGACCTTCAACCATTACGCCGAAAATACCTTTGTATTCCCTTGTGATTACACCACTTAACCCTTCAAGTCTGCTGCTTCTGTAAGAAATGATCTTTACTTTGTCACCTATCTGCATAAAATCACCACCTTATACGGCAATTCCTTCAATTTCTGCAAAACGCTTTGCATTGATGAAGTAAGACCAACGGTGTTCAGAAGTATGAATTGCATACCCCCAAGGGAAAACGCCCTGTTGTAACCCAAGTGCTATTGTATTGGTGTGCTTGTGCATCAACTTAGCAACTTCTCCGACTGTCAAGGTTGGGATGCCATCTTCACACTTGGAAGGTTTGAAGGTCACCGGGGTTTCTTCCTGTTCAAAATAGTCAGGGTTAAGTCCAAGTGATACTGCAATATCACTTTGAACCTGTTCTGACGGTGTGGTCTTGTCATTCAGATACATACTGATTGACCCCTTACTTTTCCCAGTCAATCCAACAACCCGTGCCTGATTGATTCCTAACTGCTGCATAGTCTGTTTCAACTTTTCGCTGAATTTCATAATTTATCACCTATCCTTTCTTTGAGTTAAGAAGTCTTAACTTTTTCGGTAAAAAAATATAGTGGAATAAATTCCACCGAAACACCAAGGACTTCACACGCCTTGTTCATTTCAGGTGCAGTGAACTGAACTGTTCCGTTCAATTTTGCAGATAATGTCACGGTTGACATTCCCATTGCTTTAGCAAACTTTGCCTGTGTTCCAAACACTTCCTTGATTTTTCCTCTTAACTTTGAATAATCAAACACTTTCTTCACCTTCCTTTTCATCATCAGGGAACGCATTGTTATTATACTGTTTCCTAACTGTTGCGGTCACCTTTCCTGTTTTTTCATCAATCACAAGTGATGCGTCCCACTTTTTCCCATTTTTAGAAATTTCATCAGCATATTTATTATATTCTTCTTCTGAATCAAACTCTATAATCTGCTGAACCCATGCTTTTACTATTTTCTTCACATAACCACCTTCTTTCAAACCCATATTTTATTGCTGTCATCAAATATCTGACAAAATATAAATTCAAGTACATTGACAACAATGGAATTTCCCGCCATTTTATACAGTTGCGTGTTTGAAATCCCATTCTGCATCAACAGGTCAACATCAGAATCATCAAACCCCATTAGTCTAAAACATTCTTTTGGTGTCAACTTTCTTATTGCCAGTCCGTCTTGTACCCCTGTTGCGCCAAATGTTGTTGATCTTTCAAAATTTGCCTGACTAGTTTTGTAATATTGGTTTTTTATAGTTCTACAAGTACCGTCCGGCATAGGGTTGACTGGTTCAACCATATCATTCACCCCTTTCACTGTCGGTTTCAACACTACACCCCCCTGTTGTGGGGAAGTTGTGATTGTTTGTGCAATTTGCTTTCCAACCCTTCCACGCCTTGTTGTGCTGTTTGGATATTCTAAATTGATTGAATCACCAAGTTCAGCTACCTCATAGCCTTTCTTTGTATTGGCTCTAACTAATATCATTGGTTCACGATTCCCCCCCCCCTGTTGTATTAAGACAAGGGGCGAGTCCTTCCGGGGAATAAACACGCCCTTGATTGGGGTTCTTGCGTGTTTTAGTTGGAAATACATTTCCCAAGAATATAATATTTTTATCTTCATTCACCCTTAATCTTTCCTTTCAACAATTTGAATAAGTTGCTTATAATGACTTGATAACAGTGTAGTGCTGATTCCGTCCGGGTCATATACACCATCTTTCTGATGTGTACCAGTAACACCTATTTTGATTACTTCTGAACTGCTATCATGTCCCAAGTGTGACGGTCTACTGAACCCCGTCCCCCCCCTAACTGTATTTGAAATTTGCTTTTCTGTCAGTTGTGGAATCAGATTTTTGACCCGTTCAGGGTCAACATAATACTTTTCTTCAACAGAATCTTCAAGTAAGTCTTTCAAACATTTTTTCAAAGGTATGGGGTCAGGAAATTCAAAAACGCCTGTATCAATATCTTTTCTGATGCTAATTATGAATACTCTTTCTCTGTTTTGCGGTACTTCATAATCTTTTGCATTCAGCACTTTCCAGTAATTGTTGTAACCCACATTCTCCAAACTACTTAAAACCGTATCAAATTGTTCAGAAAATTTCTGTGATGTGAGATTTTTTACATTTTCCGCTATTGCAATCTGTGGTTGTGTATGTTCAATGATTCTAAGTGCATCAAAGAACAACCCTGATCTTGTTTTTGTACCATCATCATTCAGTAATCCTTTTTGTTGTCCGGCAAGTGATATATCCTGACAAGGGAAACCGTATGTAATTAAATCAATGTCATCCGGCAACTGTGTTTCATCTAACTGTGTTATATCTCCAAAATTCATTGATTCCGGCACACTATGAAGAAGTGAATAAGCCTTTGAAGCATATTTGTTAATTTCACAATACCCAACCAATTCATACGGAATTTCTAATCTTTGCAATGCTTTTTCAAAAGCACCTATTCCGCTGAATAAACTTAAATACTTAATCATTGCCTTTATCCTTTCCCAGTTCTTTCAAAAAGTTGTCTATTGCCAGCACACCTTATTACATCAGGGGTGTCTTTCCTTTATCAGATTTCACATTAAAATCTGAAAACCTGTTACACATCATTGAACTTTTTGAACGGTGCTGTTCAAACCGCCGGGGTTTCACATTAAAACCACCAAAACCTGTTGACCGACATACAATAGACAATTTTTTGAAAGAACTGAAATCCTATTCCTTGGTTCTTTTCCCCGGAACTGCTGCAACAGTTCTTTTTTATAGGCGGTTTCATTCGTTAGGTGCTTCACATGACCGCCTTGCAAGTCGGGGGAACTTGCACACCTTCCGGCTACCCTGTTCTGAACCCGGTTAATTGTAGGGGTGTTTTATTTTTATACTGGTTTCAGTTCCAGTTGAAACAAAGTGCTGTGTCATCTCGTGCGGTTGATTCTTCCACTTAACGGTTTCTTGATATAGGGGTAAAGTGCCGATTGGTTCAGCCTGTCCGCTTTCTTCAAATAGTGCGGTACACTGTGCTTTCTTGCCCTACCGTTCCTGTTTTCTTCAACTACTTTGACGGGTCATGTTTATTCTTCACACGCTCTATCTGCTATCCGGCAGCCTGACCACCATGTCACTTGCGTGTAGCCCTATCGCTTCACCCGTGTCCTTCCTACTTGCTTTGTTTCTGTAAGTTAAGAACTCTTAACTTGGCTTTATCTTATCACCAGTGGAAAAATATGTCAACAGTTATTTTTAAGTTTTCTTAACTTTTTTTCAAGTTTGATTGAAAAAGTCTTAACTTTGCTTTATAATGAGGGTGAACAATAATATATAAGAAAGGGGTGTTTACTAATGCCTGATACATTTCAGCACCGCTTTATTGAAGCAATGAACATCAGAGGATTACGACAGGTTGATGTTGCGAAAAGGTCAGGACTTGATAAGGCACAAATCAGCCAATATAAAAACGGTAAATATGAACCAATGCAAGATGCACTGTATAAATTGGCACAAGCCTTGAATGTCAATGTTGCTTGGCTTATGGGGCATGATGTACCAATGGAAATAAACAGAAAGGAATTGGAACAGAAGGAACGGGTTTGTGATCTGCTTGAAAAGTGTTACGGTTCAGGTGCGTATGAACTGGTTGAACTGTTTGCCAAGTTGAATGAAACTGGTAAAAATAAAATCATGGAAGAATTGCGTGATACAGTTGCACTACCAAAATATACTGTCAAGGAAAAAAGGGACGGTCAAAAAATGGCATAATTTTCCAACAGTCAGGTAATATCATTCATGTCAGTTTCAGATAGTTACGGTTAGTTACGCTTTTGGTTACGGTTCTAAAGCGTTGATTTTACGGCAAAGTTACGGTTGTTACGGTTACAGTCAAGTTTTCTTATATAGATTTTTTACATGTATACTAAATTAAAAATAAAAAAGTAAAAATATAAGAATAAGAACATCAACCGTAACCGTAACCACACACCAAGAAAGGAAGGTAAAAGTATATGTTTGGAAAGAAAAAAGAATCAGGTACACCAGTAATGCACTATGAAGGAATTGAAGGGTTTGCGACTGATTACCCTTGCAGAATTGAAGTGAAAGGTGATGTATTTGAGATCAGAAGAATCAAGCCGGAAACTACGGTTACACTTCCAATGAACAGAATCAAATCATTTTCAGCAATGGAAGAAGAAAAGTTCATGTTGAAGTATCACGGTCAGGCAAAAAACACATCCAAGATGAAGGGTGTCAAAAAGTATTACTTGGTTGTGGACTATGACAAAGGTATGCTTGCTTTTTGGGGTACTGCCAAGGAATACGGCAATTTTCTGAACTTACAGAACAACGGTGTTACAGCACCGTCACACATTGAATTATAACTGAACATGAAAAGGTGATAGAAAATGAATTATCCTATATCAACCCAATCTGATACAGGTAAGAAGTTCACAATAAATGAACAAGAAGAACAATTTTTCAATGCTCTGTATGAGTACATTTCACCTGATAAAAATGCTAATATCCTGTTAGAACGAATGAGTAACGGTTGTATTTCTGTATCTTATGCAACTTATCCAGTTGGTAAAATAAAGTTACAAGGAAGGAAACACTGGATGCAAATTCTAAAAGGATTATATACCATTAAAACAATAGATGGTGAAGTTGAAGATTTTATCAAACATATTTCAGATTGGGAAAAATACATCAGGTTACATTGTAAGAACTGAACAAAAATGAACCCCAACCGTTGCAGCGGTCAGGGTTCTTATAACTCTATACCAAGGAATAGGATGATATAGGCTATGCAGATACAATTATATCATCCATTCCTTGAAATTTCAATCAGGAAGGAATGATATACATGGGAAGAAGAAACCCAAACGGTTACGGATGCGTAACCAAACTAAAAGGTCATAGGTCACGCCCTTGGGTTGCCAAGGTAACAATCTATGATGAAGAAGGACACGCCAAACAGTCACCAATAGGTTATGCAGAATCAGAAGAAAAGGCGAACATTCTATTGGCTGAATATAACAACAACCCTTGGGATATTGACCGGGAAAAGGTGACCTTGGTTGTACTCTATCAGCGTTGGTCTGAAATCAAGTTGCCAAAATTAGGGAAATCAAATCAGCAGTCCTTGCGAGCAGCGTTCAAGCACTGTTCCAAATACTACGGTGTGAAGTACAGGTCAATGAAATCCTATCAGATGCAAGACTGCATTGACAACTGCGGGTGTGCATACTCTACACAATGGGCGATCAAGAACTTGTTCGGACACCTTGACAGGTTTGCATTTGAAATTGACCTGATAGATAAAATGTATTCACAAATAACCACCGCCCCACCAATACCTGAAACAACCCGTGAACCATTCACCCAAGAACAGATTGATGCACTATGGAAAATCAAAGATGAACCTTGGGTGAACACCGTGCTGATTTATATTTACACAGGCTTCAGACTTCAAGAATTGCTTGGGATGAAAACAGAACAGGTGAACATCAAGGAATGGTACTTTGAAGGTGGTATCAAGACCGCCGCCGGAAAGTGCCGTATTATTCCGATACATGAACGAATCAGACCATTTGTGAAAGCACTGGTTGATGAAGGAAACAAGTACCTGTTCACTTATCAGGGTAAAAAGTTCAGTCAGGCAAATTACTATAAGTGTTGGGGTGAAGTCATGGAAAAGATAGGTGCGGACAAGACACCACATGAAGCACGACACACCTTTGAAACACTTCTTGACAACGCAAAAGGAAACAGAAAGTGTATTGATATGCTGATGGGTCACAAGTCAAAGGATGTAGGAAACCGGGTGTATAATCACAAGACTATTGAACAGTTACGGGACACCATTGCCCTATTAAAATAATATTTTTTGCACTGAACCAGTAACAAATTAGAAACAAAAAAGGCGGTAAACCCTGTATTTTCAAGGATTTACCGCCTTAGTTTCTGTATTATAACATGATTTTATATGTTTTTTTATATAATTTTATGCTGTTTAAAGATTTACACAGAACGTTTGTTTTGATATACTGTTAAAATAAGGAGGTTTTTCATGAGCGATTTTCCATCACACATTATTTATCATATTGATGTAAACAGCGCATTTCTTTCATGGACTGCTGTAAAGCGGCTTCGTGACAATCCGGAAGCGTTAGATATCCGGACGATTCCGGCTGTTATCGGCGGAGATGAAAAGAAACGGCATGGCATTGTTCTTGCAAAGTCTGTTCCCGCTAAAGCCTATGGCATCCAGACAGGAGAGCCTCTTGTACAGACCCGGAAAAAATGTCCTGATATTTTAATTGTTCCGCCTGATTTTGCAACATATGTATCCATGTCCGAACAGCTTATGAATTTTTTGAAACAGACTGCGCCTGTTGTTGAACAATATAGCATTGATGAAGCATTTTGTGATATGACAGGTACCGGTCTGTTGTACGGCGATCCGGTTGCTTTTGCACACCAGCTTAAAGACGATATTTTAAACCGCTTTGGCTTTACAGTTAATATCGGTATTTCAACAAATAAACTGCTTGCTAAAATGGCATCTGATTTTAAGAAACCAAATCTTGTGCATACACTTTTCCCTGAAGAAATCCCCCAAAAAATGTGGCCGCTCCCTGTGGGAGAACTGTTTTTTGTCGGACCTTCAATGTGCAAAAAGCTGGAAGCCCTGGGGATTCATACGATTGGTGATGTTGCCGCCAGCAATCCGCAGCTGCTTGTGAGCCATTTTAAAAAGCACGGAGAACTGATCTGGAATTATGCAAATGGATTTGATATTGAACTGCCGGTAAACCACAAAGCTGCCAATAAAAGCTTTGGTAATTCTGTTACACTGCATTTTGATGTTACAGATGCTGAAAATGCAAAGACCATTCTTCTTTCCCTCAGCGAAACAGTCGGTGCACGAATCCGCGCAGAACACGCTTATATTGGTGTGGTGTCTGTCACAATTGTTGATAATGAATTTCGCCACCTATCCCGTCAATGTACGCTTTCTACACCAACAGATATAACAGAAATCATCTATGAAAATGCCTGCCGGCTGTTTGATCTGACATGGAATCATGTCCCAATCCGTCTGCTCGGTGTTTCCACGACACATGCGACAGACACTGCTTTTCATCAAATGAACCTTTTTGATGAAGATAAAAATGAACGGTTTGCGATGTTGAATAAAGCGGTTGATTCCATTCGTGATAAATATGGTGAAGACAGTATTAAACGGGCACGTTTTTTAGATAATGGCTGCACCCATATGTCCGGAGGCTTAAACCGCGAAAAACGCAGTCACAAAAAGAACTCTTAATTTTTTGGAGATTCAGCCGATATACATAAGAGTATAATGGTACAATGCTTATACAAAAATACACCAAACAAAATACGATTAAAATAAATGTCAGTCTGACAGAATGGAGTGTTTATAGATGTCTATTACAATTAATGCTTCGGCAATTTTAAATAATTTGACAGCAAACAATTCTTATGCTTTTTCATCGACAAAAAGAATTGTAAAGTACAACAGCGATGCAGATGAAACCCGTCAGAGTGCTTCTTCACTCAAGCATAAATTACGTTCTTTAAAAGATATTGATACATCGGACGGACCAACTGCACGTACACAGAATAAAATCAAAAGTTTTGTAAATACCTATAATGATTTAATGTCTTCCGCATCCGGTATAACCGGTTCCAAGAAACTCACAAAGTACATGGATAAAATGGACAGCCTGTTTTCCGAATATGAAGATTCATTAAAAAGTCTTGGTATTACACGGACTTCAACGAATAAATTAAAATTCGATACTACCAATTTTTCAGATGTAACAAGCACAAAACTGGATGCTGTTTTTGGTGAAGATGAACATTTTGTAAGTGACAGCATTAAATATGCCAAAGCTATTTCTTCTGCTGCGCAGCAGGCTTTAAATACACCAGAGAATGTACTTGGAACAACCACTATTTCTGTATCTGCCGGTAATACAGCCCTGGCTCAGTCTGATCAGCTCTTAGCAGTTGCCACAAAAAATCTGTATTTAACAGACTATGCATCCGTGCAGGCGCAAACCTTAGTTACCTATTTAAAAAATTATACAGAACAGTATAACAATACATTGCAAAACCATACTTCCGCTGATTTAAATTCAACAGAAAACGGTTATCTGAATGCTATGAAAAATGCAACACAGAATGTAAAGAACCAGCTTCTGCCTGTCGGCATTACAGTCACCGATGACGGTACACTTTCTTTTGACGAAACAGCCGTTTCTTCGGATAATATCGAAAATGTAAAAAATCTGTTTGGTTCTTCATCTTCTTATGGAACAATTATAAAAGGATATGCCGAAAAACTTTTTTCAAGTCTTGTGCAGGCAGATTCATCTGATTTAAATATTGATTACTACGCATAAAAAGAAGTGGGTAAACATTTTATGCTTACCCACTTCTTTTAACTATCACTATCTTAATTTTTCCAAAAACATCAGCAGAAAACTGATAAACAGCAATATGCAAGATATCCAGATAACATGAATCCCATAACGAACAGATAAAATACCACCAATGCCCGCACCAATGGCAAAGAAAAAGATAATTCCAAAATAATAAAAGGTCTGCCGCAGATGTTCAGCTTTTTTATCTCTTAAATACAAAGACAATGCGGCTGTTCCGCTTCTTAAATTTCCGATACACATTGTGCTTGCATAAGAATAGCCACCCACTTTGCGGAATGTCTGCACCTGCATTGCACAGGCAAACGATACCATTACGGTTGCTATCATATTATAAGCATTTGGAATAAATCCTACAATCGCGAGTATCCCTATTTCGGCCAACAAAATTCCCTGCCGCCAGTGCATTTTTTTAGCATACTTGAAGCGGTTCTGTACATTTTCTGCAACAAAGACCCCAAATACAAATGCCAGTAAAGGGAACAAATACCGCAGCCCAATCTGCCATTCCCGGTTCATAAAATGCTGGCTCATCAAGACAACATTTCCCGTCTGGGCATTTGAAAAAACCTCATCTCTTGTATTGTATGTATACGCATCCTGAAAGCCTCCGGACAATGCCAGAAATACACTGTTTACAAATGCTTCAGACATCTGTTTTTCTGACAGCAGATGTTTTATCCAAGTCTGTTTATGACTGCTCAATGCACGCACCTCCAAAGTCTGATTAAGCAATTTCTAATTTATCTTTAATCTTCCGGATATCATTTTCCATTATATTCGTCCGGACAAGAAGGAGTTCCTTTTCGTTTTCTACCTTCAATGCTTCATCCAGTTTTCTGCACAAATCGGCATGTCCCTCTGCAATAATTCTGATATTGCGGTTTGTTTCATTCTCAAGGGTCATTTCAATACCGGATACACGGCCTCTTAAATCCTGTATGTCCGTTTTCATGCCTTGCATATCAGTCTTCATTCCCCGCATATCAGTCTTCATACCTTGCATATCAGTCTTCATACCCTGCATATCAGTCTTCATACCCTGCATATCAGTCTTCATTTCTTTCATATCCGATTTCATGTTCTGCATATCTGCCTTCATATTCTGCATGTCAGTCTTCATTTCCTGCATATCGTTTTTCATATTCTGCATATCAGAATATATCGCCTGTAACATTTCGTTTTCTGTCATAGAATGTTCTCCCCTTATAATTAGTGCCACTCATACGGTGTGCTTTGGTATACGTAATAGTTGAGCCAGTTCGTATATAGATTATTGGCATGGCTTCTCCATGATAATATCGGTCTTTGCGTCGGATCATCATCGGGATAATAATGTACCGGTAAAGTCGGCATAATGCCTTTTTTCACATCCCGCTTATACTCCTGATCCAGTGTCATACGGTCATATTCAGGATGTCCCATTACAAAAATCTGTTTGCCTTCCTGTGCCATGACAATATATATTCCGGCTTCTTTTGAATCCGCCAGCACTTTCAATTTCGGATTGTTTAAAATATCCTCCCGGCAGGCCTCCGTATAGCGTGAATGCGGTGCCATAAAAAAGTCATCAAATCCACGTACCAGCGGTTCTTTTTTATTCATTACATGATGGCGGTATATTCCGGATAACTTCTTTTCCAGCTGTACCTTTTTTACCCCGTAATGATAATATAATCCCGCCTGTGCCGCCCAGCAGATATGAAGTGTTGACGTAATATGTGTTTTAGACCACTCCATAATCTGAGATAATTCTTTCCAGTAATTCACCTCATCAAAATTCATCTTTTCAACCGGTGCACCTGTAATAATCATCCCATCAAATTTACGGTGTTTAATATCTTCAAATACCTCATAAAACTTCTTCAAATGGGAAGCTGAGGTGTTTTTTGAAATGTGTGTTGCCATCTGCAGAAAAGTAATATCAATCTGTAACGGTGTATTTGAAAGTCCCCGCAGAAGCTGTAATTCCGTATCCTGCTTAATCGGCATCAGATTCAGAATTAAAATCTGCAATTCACGGAAATCCTGTGTCATTGCTCTATGTTCATCCATTACAAATATATTTTCATTTTCCAGTTCTGCCTTTGCCGGCAAATCACTCTGTATTTTAATTGGCATAATTTCCTCATTTCCGCACAACGCTTTTATTCCTGTTGGTTTGTGCTTACGCAGTCACACTATAGCATATTTTCTCTTTATCGGCAACCGTCATCATCTGCCATCATCATTCATCGGTGCCATTTCAAGGAATTCGTTTTCTGTTATTACAGGAACTCCCAGTTTTGCCGCAGTCTTATTTTTAGATGACGTAGAATGGCTGTCGTTATTAATCAGGTATGATGTCTTTCCTGTCACAGAACCGGTCACCCTGCCGCCAAGCTGTTCAATGCGTTCTTTTAACTGATTTCTGTTTTCAAAATGTTCCAATGAACCTGTAATTACAAACACTTTACCGGTAAGAATCTGATTATTCTGATTGTCCGGCGCTTTTTCAATGTGCATTTCCTGCAGCAGCTTATAAAATTCTTCTTTATTTTTTTCATTTTCAAAATAGGAAGCAAATGTATCTGCAATGACTGCACCTACGCCGTCTATTTTCTCAAGTTCCTGTCTTCCGGCATGAATTACTTTTTCTATATCGTTACCTAATGCCTGCACAATCATCTTGGCATTGGAAAGTCCTACATTTGCAATGCCAAGTCCGTAAATAAATTTCGGCAGCGTTGTATTTCTTGAATTTTCAACAGATGTCAGCAGATTCTCATAGGATTTTTCCCCGAATCCGTCTAAAGCAATAATTTCATCACGGAATTTTTCCAAATGGTATAAATCACAGAAATTCTTTAAAAATCCGTGCTGAATAAATTTTTCCAGTGTTGCCTCTGACAATCCATCGATATTCAATGCATCTCTAGATACAAAATGGGCAAAACTTTTTACATGTTTCGCCTGACAGTCTTCATTGATACAGTAAAGGGTTTTGACATCATTAACCTGTTTAATCTGCGTTTTCCCGCCGCATACCGGACAGACTTCCGGAATCTCTAAATTACTGCTTTGTGTAAGATTTTCTGCAATCTGCGGAATAATCATATTCGCCTTAAATACTTTAATGCGATCACCAATACCAAGTTTTAAACTTTCAACAATACTGATATTATGCACACTTGCACGACTGACCTGCGTGCCTTCAAGCTCTACCGGATCAAAAACGGCAACCGGATTAATCAGACCGGTTCTTGAAGCACTCCATTCTATTTCTCGCAGTGTCGTTTCTGCGGTTTCATCTGTCCATTTAAACGCCATCGCATTTCTTGGAAACTTTGCTGTTCTTCCCAAAGAATCTCCATATGCAATATCATCATATAAGATTACCAGACCGTCTGACGGAAAATCATTTGTTACAATTGTTTTTTCAAACCATTCTATCGTGTCTAAAATCGTGTCTTTTGTAACCATTTTATATTCAACAACCGAAAACCCCTGATCTTTAAGCCACTCAAACTGTCGTTGTCTGGAATTATCAAAATCAACATCCTGTGCCGATACCAGTGTAAATGCAAAAAAATGAACATTACGCTGTGCCGTAATTTCATTATTTAACTGTCTGACAGATCCGCTGCATAAATTTCTCGGATTTTTATATTTTGCATCGGCTTCCGGAATCTGTTCGTTAATACGTTCAAAATCTGAATACGTAATAATCGCTTCTCCACGCAGAACAAGTTTCCCTTTAAAAGGAATGGTCACAGGAACATTTTTAAATACTCTGGCATTATTGGTAATAATTTCTCCTACTTCACCATTTCCTCTTGTAACAGCTTTTTGCAGTTGTCCATTATCATAGGTCAATACAATTGTCAGACCGTCCAGCTTCCATGAAAGCAGACCTTTCTGACTGCCAAGCCACTCTGCCAGCGCTTCCGGACTTTTCGTCTTATCAAGACTTAACATTGGAGATTCATGACGTTCTTTAGGCAGTTCACTAAGCACCTCGTAGCCGACATTTACGGTCGGACTATTTGAAAGAATATAACCTGTTTCTTTTTCAAGCATACCCAGTTCATCATATAAAGCATCATATTCATAATTAGACATCAGTTCCCTGCCCTCTGAATAATAGCTTTTCCCTGCCTTATTGAGTAATTCTACCAATTCTTTAATTCTGTCCATTTTACTTTGCTGAATCATATAACTGCTCCTTTAACTGCTGATATTCTGCTTCTGTCACATTCCGGTATTCTCCGGGCTTTAAATCTCCCAATAAAATATTCATGATACGGATTCTTTTGAGCTGCACAACTTCCCTTCCCTGTGTACTGCACATACGCCGGATCTGCCGGTTTAATCCCTGTGTAAGGATAATGCGGAAGGTTTTCTTTCCCAATGCGGTTACTTTGCACGGTTTCGTTGTTCTGTCTAACTCCGCCAGATATATTCCTCCAGACATTGCCTTAATAAATGAATCATCAATCTCTTTATTTACGGTTACAATGTATTCCTTTTCGTGACCGTTGGCTGAACGGAGAATTTTATCCATCATCTCTCCGTTATTTGTCATTAAAATTAACCCTTCTGAATCTTTATCCAGCCTGCCAACCGGGTAGATTCTTTTAGGATACCCAATATAATCAACAATATTATTATCACCCTGATTTGCCGTTGTCGTACACACGATTCCCGTTGGTTTGTAAAATGCCAGCAAAATCTTTTCATCTTCTTCTATAATTGATTTTCCATCGACAAAAACTGTCTGTCCATCTGTCACTTTACTTCCCATTTGTGCAGGAATGCCGTCTATGGTTACTCTGCCCTGTTCTAACAGGCGGTCTGCTTCCCTTCTGGAGCAATATCCCGCACTGCTTAAATATTTATTAATACGAACTTCCATGTTTTCTCCAATTCTTATTTCACAAGCTATTTTAATATTTTAACAAATTTTAAAATTTAATTCAATTTGTTCTTTTAGATAAAAGCTGTGTTTTAAATTATTTCACCCGTGTGATATTACCCTGCTTGTCGATATGCCATACCTGCTCGCAG